>Ga0115849_10083_pt1 | contig 10949 bp, 11 predicted proteins | sample InSIn3SAF170_FD_83863 | JGI IMG/M metagenome (GOLD analysis project Ga0115849, IMG submission 83863) | reverse complement strand
GCTATTCCAGTCAAGAAAAATGATACTCATATTGAATTATCTTATACACCACAACATTTTTATATACTATTAATTTTGAGCGTTATCGGAATAATAAGCAGTATAATATTTAGCAGATATTTAAAACGAAAAAATCAATTAAAATAAAAAGAGCCTGAGTCATAATTACTAGAAAAATAGCCAGTAAATGAGTTTATTATAAATTCATTTACTGGCTTCTTTATTTACAATACTGCGTATTGTTGGCTCGCTTTTTTAGGGAATAGCTTCAGCCTGCAGTCTTCAGCTTGTTCTGTTCTCTCAAGAGTCTTGCCAAAATACTTTGTATTTATATATAATTTTACATTGAAATACTTAAGAAAATAAGGCATATTCGTACAATTTAATAAACATCACTAAACTAAATCAACGAGATGTCTTATGTATAAAGATTATAATATGATTCATCTTACTCTACCAATGGTAATTTCAGTTCTCATTCCCATACATGATATTTCACGACATGTAAATGATATTGTAGAAACAAATACTAAGACTGAATTTATTTGTCCGAACAATAAAAGACTAGTATTTAAAAAATATACCTATCACCATGATAAATATGGCTTTAAACGAGATTTTAAATTATATGAATGTGATGATGATTCAGAATGTCCTCTGAAACACCCATGTATGAACTTCAATTCAAAAACAAATAAAAAAGTAATGAAGAATTATAATTGGGAATATTTTAAAGCGCAAATTAATAAAAAGCTTTCAAAAACAAAAACCATCTATAGTCAAAGAAAAATTGATGTGGCGTCTGTTTTTAGATTTATAAAGGCTATTTTGAGTTCCACTCGAATGTCCGTTCGAGGGATAAATAAAGACAAAAGAGAACTAGGATTTGAGCTAATGACACTTAATTTAAGAAAAGTAACAGCTCAATGAGCAGAAAATAATCACAAAAATTATAAAAAAGACAATTTCTATATTATTTCAATAGAAATTGTCTTTTTTCACTTATCTTGAAACTTTATATCCAAGACTCTTTTTTAAATGCGTATTAACTTACCCATTTTTTAGTATAGTTTTCTATATACTGATTAGCGAATTTCTTGAATTCTTGCAGCTTTACCACGTAAACTACGTAAGTAGTATAATTTAGCACGACGTACTTTACCGCGACGTTTAACTTCGATTTTTTCGATTTTTGGAGTGTGTAATGGGAATGTACGTTCCACACCTACACCTGAAGAAATTTTACGAACTGTGAAAGTTTCAGAAATTCCTCCACCGCGGCGTTTAATTACAACACCTTCGAAAACTTGGATACGTTCACGTGAACCTTCGACGATACGTACGTGTACACGTAAAGTGTCACCAGTACGGAAAGTTGGTAAGTCTGTGCGTAATTGTGATTTTGTAACTGCTTCGATTAACTTATGATTACTCATTTTTATACTCTCCTTCAACCTATGTTCTTGCCTAGACATTCATATAGCAGCGGATCATAGTGATTTTTAGTGTCTTTTCACACTTGATATATATTAGCATACTCCTAATTGTTTTTCAATTGGTTTTTATAGCTTTCTAAAAATTCTTTATCCTTATCACTTAATTGATACTTTTCTAGTAAGTCCGGACGTTTATGCAAAGTACGTATTAATTTTTGTTCATGTCGCCATTTTTCTATATTTGCATGATTTCCAGATAACAATACGTCAGGTACAGTCATACCTTTATATTCTCTTGGACGTGTATATTGTGGGAATTCAAGTAAACCATCGGAGAAAGAATCATCTTGATGGGATTGTTCATTACCAAGTACTCCAGGAATTAATCTAACGATAGCATCAGTCATAGTCATAGCTGGTAATTCTCCGCCAGTCAATACATAATCCCCCATTGAAATTTCATCGGTTACTAAATTTTCTCTAATTCTTTCGTCATATCCTTCGTAGTGTCCACAAATAAATACAATATGTTCAGCTTCACTCAATTCTTCAGCAATTGCTTGAGAGAATGGTCGTCCTTGAGGACACATGAGAATGACACGCGTTTTATCAGTACGTTTTAAATCTTTCATTGCATTAAACACTGGTTCTGGTTTTAAAACCATTCCTTGACCGCCACCATACGGATAATCATCCACTTGATTATGTTTATTTTCAGCGTAATCTCTAAAGTTTACAGTATTAACTTCAATAATATTTTTATCTTGCGCACGCTTCAAAATCGAATGATTTAGAACGCCGTCGAACATTTCTGGAAATAATGTTAGGTAATCTATTTTCATTATTCTAATAATCCTTCCATTGGCGTAATACGAATTGTTTTATGTTCAACATCTACTTCTTTAACGACATCTGCTATATATGGAATAAGGTATTCTTTGTCACCTTTAACAACCCATACATCATTGGCACCTGTTTCAAAAATATTAATGACTCTTCCAATTGGTGTATCATTATTAAAAACCGTACACCCAATAATATCAGAATAGTAAAATTCGTTTTCATTCAATTCAATATCCTCATGATCACGTTCTTGGAATAAGTAGTCGCCTTTATATTGTTCGACGTCATTAATATTATTAATACCTTCAAATTTAAGCATGTGAAATCCTTTATGTATACGATATGATGTAATAGTCATTTCTATTTCATTATGGTGGTGATTCACGATAAGGACTTCTCCAGGTTGAAAACGTGTATCAGTAAAATCAGAATTAGATTTTACTTTTACTTCTCCTTTAATCCCATGTGTATTTACAATTTGTCCTACTTCTACTTGCATCCTTATCCTCCTTACATAGTCGTTTATTTATACATATTAACATGTTTCTTATAAAGTGAGAATATAATAAAAGCCTGTGACATACCTTATGCCACAGACCTGTTATTATATGATATTGATATTATTATCAATTATTTTGAACGTTTTTGTTCATCAAATGTTTTTAAAATACCTTGTTTTGATAAGATATTGTGAACAGTATCAGTTGGTTTTGCACCGTCTTTTAGCCATTTTAAAGCTAATTCTTCATCGATTTTAACTTCTGGTGCATTTACACTTGCTGGATTGTAAGTACCGATTTGTTCGATGATACGACCATCACGTGGTGAACGCGCATCAGCTACAACGATACGATAGAATGGATTTCTTTTTGAACCTAAACGAGTTAAGCGAATTTTAACTGCCATTTATAAAACTCTCCTTTAAATCTTTTAATTTTTATTTTCTACAAGAAATAATAATAACAGGAACCTCCAACTTTGTAAAGACTTTTTTCTTTACCAAATCTAGATTTATGAAATAAATTGTAGATTTGATTATGTACTAGCTTTAACTAGAGCTTACCTTTATTCATTTTGGTTATGCATGTGCCAATGTACATGCATTCCTTTACTTATTTATGAAAAAGCGGAATAACACTTAGGATGTTATTCCGCTTTCATTACTTTTTAGAATGGTAAATTCATGCCTTTTAACATATTTTCCATTTGGCTACGTTTACCTTTTTTACCTTTACGACCATTACCCGTAAATTGTTTCATCATTTTTTTCATATCATTAAATTGTTTCATTAAACGATTCACTTCCTGCAATGAACGGCCTGAGCCTTTTGCTATACGTTTCTTTCTTGAAACATTTAAAATTGCTGGATCTTGTCTTTCATTAGGTGTCATTGATTGAATAATAGCTTTAATATGGTCAATTTGTTTATCGCTCATATTTAGCTTATCTAAACCTTTCATTTTATTCATACCTGGAATCATTTTCATAATATCATCCAGTGGTCCTAAATTCTTCACTTGATCCAATTGTTCTAAGAAGTCATCTAATGTAAATGAAGACTCACGCATTTTCTTTTCTAAATCTTTAGCTTTTTCTTGGTCCACATCTTGTTGCGCTTTTTCGATAAGACTTAATACGTCACCCATACCTAGTATACGAGATGCCATACGCTCTGGATGGAATAATTCTAAACCATCCATTTTTTCACTCATACCAACAAATTTAATTGGTTTATGTGTTACTGCACGAATAGAAAGTGCCGCACCACCACGAGTATCTCCGTCTAATTTAGTTAAAGTCACACCAGTGACATCCAATTGCTCATCAAATGATTGCGCAACGTTCACAGCATCTTGTCCTGTCATCGCATCTACAACAAGCATAATTTCATCTGGTTTTGAGATTTCTTTAACATCAGTTAATTCATTCATTAATGTTTCATCAATGTGTAAACGTCCCGCAGTATCGATAATTACAAAGTCCAAATGTTCTTCTTTAGCATATCTTAATGCGTTATCTACAATTTGTTGTGGTTTAACTTGATCACCTTCACTATAAACAGGTACATCAAGTTGTTTACCTACTGTTTGTAATTGATTAATCGCAGCTGGACGATATATATCGGCTGCTACTAACATTGGCTTTTTATTATATTTTTTACGCATTAACAATGCCAATTTACCAGCGGTAGTTGTTTTACCTGCCCCTTGTAAACCAACCATCATTACAACTGTGGGTGGCTTATTAGCCATTTTAATAGATGTATTTTCTCCACCCATTAATTGTGTTAATTCATCTTGTACTATTTTTATAACTTGTTGTCCAGGTGTTAAAGACTGCATAACGTCTGATCCCAAAGCACGTTCGGAAACTGTTTTAACGAAGTCTTTGACTACCTTGAAGTTAACATCGGCTTCTAACAATGCTAATCTAACTTCACGCATCATTGTTTTAATATCCGCTTCTGTTACTTTACCTTTACCGCGAATTTTTTGCATCGTGGCTTGTAAACGATCGGATAATCCTTCAAATGCCATATTAACAACCTCCTTATAAATTATTCTAGTTCTTCTAATTTTTGGATTAAATGTTCCAGTTTTTTAGTATCATGAATAGATTGTTTCATTTCGTTATAAATCATTTGACATTGTTCAAATTTCTCATATAACTTTAATTTAGTTTCATAGTCTTCTACTAAATCGCCAGTTCTTCTTATATTATCATAAACCGCTTGTCTACTCACTTTAAACGTTTCAGCAATTTCACTTAATGAGTAATCATTTAGATAAAATAACTCAAGATAATTCTTTTGTTTTTCAGTAAGCAAAGAATGGTAAAAATCAAATAGATAATTCATTCTTAACGTTTTAACTAAATCATTTTTCCCCATTTTGGTGTTCCTCATTATTATCTGTTAAGCTTTGCATTTCATCAGGGATATTATCATTTTGCTCAATCATATCAGCAAACAATCCATATACATAACTTTCAGGATTAAATGGTTGTAAATCATCTAGTTTTTCACCTAAACCAACGTATTTTACTGGAATATGCAATTCGTTTCGAATAGCAAGTACAATACCACCTTTTGCTGTGCCATCTAATTTAGTGAGCACAATCCCTGAAACGTTGGTTACTTCTTTGAATGAACGTGCTTGTGATAGTGCATTTTGACCAGTGGTTGCGTCTAAACATAATAATGCTTCATGTGGTGCATCTGGAACAGCACGACTAATGACTCGTTTCATTTTGTCCAATTCTTGCATTAAGTTTGATTTATTTTGTAAACGACCTGCTGTATCACAAATTAATATATCTACATCTTTATTCTTAGCCGCATTGATTGCATCATAAACCACTGCTGCAGGATCAGAACCTTCGCTTTGTCTGATTACCTCTACGCCTACACGATCGCCCCAAACTTGTAATTGTTCAATTGCACCTGCTCTGAAAGTATCACCAGCAGCCAACATAACTTTTTTACCTTCCATTTTATAACGATGTGCCAATTTACCAATCGTTGTAGTTTTACCTACACCATTGACCCCAACCATTAAAATGACATTTAATCGGCCATCTTCGATATTCATTGCTTCTGAATGATCATCTTCTTGGTGATAAATTTCTACAATTTTTTCAACGATAACTTCTCTTAAACCTTCAGTTTCTTTGATATTACGACGTTGTGCTTCTGTACGTAATTCATCCGTTAATTGCATAACCGTATTAAAACCTACATCCGCAGTAATCAACATTTCTTCTAAAGCTTCGAAGAAATCTTCATCTACAGTTCTATAACGTGCAATCAAGTTATTTAATTGCTCCTGGAAGTTTTCTCTTGATTTTTCTAAACCTGCTTTAAATTTCGCTCCCATTTTTTGAGCTTCAATTTCTTCAAAATCTTCAATTGAAATTAACCCATCTTCGTCAAAGTCAGCTTCGCTTAATTTACGTGGTTTTTTCTTTTTTGGTGCAGGTTCTTCATTTTCTTGTTCATTGTCTTTTGTTGATGGTTGATCTAATTCCTCATCTTCCGTTAATTCCTTTTCAATATCTTCAGTCGACTTTGTAGAAAATTTATCTTTTAGTCGTTTGAAAAAACTCATGCATTTTCCTCCTTCATAACCTCATCTATTGTATTTAAATTTACACTTACTAATTTTGAAACGCCTGACTCTTGCATTGTAACACCATATAAACGATCCGAATACTCCATGGTACCTTTTCTATGCGTAATGACAATAAACTGTGTTTTTTCCGATAAATCATTTAAAAATTGTGCGTAACGAATAACATTAGCTTCATCCAAAGCTGCTTCCACTTCGTCTAGTATAACAAATGGTGCTGATCTTACTTTTAAAATAGCAAACAGTAATGCAATAGCACTTAATGCGCGTTCGCCACCACTTAATAAAGAAAGATTTTGTAATTTTTTACCTGGTGGTTGAACAATAATATCTACTCCCGCAGACAAGTAATCATCATCCGTAAGCTCTAACTTGGCATGACCACCACCAAAAAGTGATTGAAAGACAGTTGTGAAATAATCTTGTACTTCAAAAAATGTAGCTTTGAAACGATCTTTTACTTCTTGATCCATTTCATCAATGATTTGTTCTAAAGTCTGTTTTGCTTCTCTTAAATCATTTCTCTGTTCATTCAAAAATGTATAACGTTCATTTAATTCTTCAAATTGTTCAATAGCATTAACATTAACTGAACCTAATTCTTCAATTGACATCTTAGTTAATTTTACTTTTTTTCTTAATGTTTCTATTGGAACATCTGATTGATAAGTTTCTCTCGCACGTTCAAGTGTAAGATGATACGTTTCATTTAAATGATTCATTGCGTGATTAATAAGAACATCTAATTTAGACTGTTGGGCCTTAATATCTTGATAAAAACTTTCAATAGATAATAAATCTTGATGGCATTGTTCGAGTTTGTACTCATGAATTTCAATATCTTCATTTATAGAATCTTTCTGTTCTTTTAAAGTATCAAGTTTTTGTTTTAATTTATCACGTTGAGACGCTTTATCTTGGATACTTGATTGAAGTTGTTGAAATGCTTTTTCGCCCATCATATCGTCAGAATTAAATAATTCTATTTTCTCTTTAGTTGCAATGATTTGTTGGTTAATTTGTGCAAGTTGCTTATCTATTCTTTCCAATGACATAGTTTGATGACTTATTTTTTCTTTAACGACTGCAACATCAGAACGTTTTTGATTTAATTCTTTTTCAACTTGCGATACATTTTCTTTACCTTCTTTAGAGAGTTTTGAATATACCTCTATGTCATTTTCAAGTTGTTTTAGTTGCTCTTGAATTTCAGATAAACGCAATTGTTGTTGCTTTAATGTATGACGACTTTTTTCACTTTGATAGCCATCATTTTTCTCAAATTCAAATTCTTCATGTTCACTTTTTATATGTGTTTCTTGTTTTTTCAATCGATCTAAAGTCAATGTTTCTTCGTGAGCGGTATCTTTTAATTGATGATATTGTTGGCTTAAATCTACATACTTATTACTTAATGTCTCAACTTTCTCTTTTTGCTTTTGCAATTGTTGTTCGAATTCTTTTGTTTTCTCTTCGTAGTCGTTTAATTGTGTTTTCATTGTTGCCAATTCATCTTTTTGAGCTAAAATACTTTTTGATTGACGCATTCCGCCACCTGTCATTGCTCCTCCTGGATTAACGATATCTCCTTCTAAGGTAACGATTCGCGCTTTATATTGAATCGCTCTTGCAAGTTCATTCGCAATTTTAAGATTCTCCACTATAATTGTAGTACCCATCAAATTATCTATCACAGCTTGATACGTTTGATTAACTTCAACCGCTTCCGATGCAATATTAATAAAACCATCAAAATTTCGAGCTACATTTTGAATATGATGAGATAAACTTCTTGCTCTAATTACATTTAGTGGTAAAAATGTTGCTCTTCCTAATCCTCGTTGTTTTAAAAATTTTATCGCTTGGCGACCATCTTTTTCATTATTTACAATAATGTGTTGTAATGAGGCTCCTAACGCTGTTTCAATCGCTTGTGTCAATTTTGATGGTACCTTGATGACTTCAGCTACTGCACCATGAATACCACTTAAAGTATTCTCTTTTGCTTTTAATATATGTTTTACTCCATTAAAAAAGTAGGAATAGTCTTCTGCTTGTGTTTCTAAACTTTCCATACGCACGCGCATTTTATCAGTATATCGATAAGCTTGATATAACTTATCTTCATATGTCGCTTCTATACGTTTTGCTTCAGATAAACGATCTTCAACGTCACGCATGTCTTTCTCTGTTATGTTCATTTTTTGTGATATAGTAGTATGCGCTTGTTCTGTTTGATGTATGTCATTTTGAATATGTTTAAGTTGATCAAATACTTCTATTAATCTTGCATCGAGACGTGTTTTTTTAGTTTCATTTTCTTGAATAGTACGTTCTAAAAAACGAATATCATTATTCACTTCAGATTGCTCAGACATTAATTCATAATATTCATTTTTAATAGTTTCTAATTTTTCATCATGTTGTGCATCTGTAAGATTAAGTTTTGATTCTAACTGTTTAATCTCTTTATTAAGCGATTGATGCTGTTTTTTAAGTTTAGATACTTGTTCTACAGAAAGTTCTCTTTCATCTTGAACATTCTTTAATTCATACTGTAAATTATCTAATTCTTCTTCAAATCGTGCATTCGTTTCTGATTGATTTCTTTTTCGCTCTTCAAGTACATTTAATTTTCCAATAAATTTTTCATATTCCTCAGTTGTAGTAATTAAATCTATATTAGTGTGGTCGGTATCTCTTTCAAGTTTTTGACGTTGCGTTTTTTGTTTTTGTAAATATTGATTTAATTGAGCTTGTTGACCTTCTTTTTCAGCTTGTTGGCTTTTTAGATGATTCAATCGTTCATCGAGTTGACGATTCTCTTCATCATATTGATTAATATCGTGTACAGTTACAACAACATCACTATGCTCCATCTCTTTTGATAATTGTAAGTATTCTTTAGCAATAGATGCTTCTGCTTTTAGGGGTTCAACACGCCCTTCTAAATCATATAAAATATCCTCTACTCGAGATAGATTATCTTCTGTATGACCAAGCTTTTGTAAAGATTCCGTTTTTCTTTTTTTATACTTTAAAACACCCGCTGATTCTTCTATGATTTGACGTCGGTCAACAGGTTTAGCATTTAAAATTTCATCTACTCTACCTTGTGAAATAATACTAAACGCTTCTTTTCCTAGACCAGAATCTAAAAATAACTCTGTAATATCGCGTAGACGTGCCCTATCATTATTTAAATAATATTCGCTTTCTCCACTACGATAAAGACGACGTGTTACAATCACATCATCAGCCTCAATCTGCAATTCTCTTGTAGAATTATCTAATTTTAATTGTACTTCTGCATAATTTTGTGCTTGACGATGTTCTGCCCCTGAGAAAATAATATCTTCCATTTTAGAGCCACGAAGCGACTTAGCAGATTGTTCTCCTAAAACCCATTTAATCGCATCAGTAATATTACTTTTCCCACTACCATTTGGACCAACAATTGCTGTCACGCCTTTATCGAACTGTACATTCGTACGATCTGCAAATGACTTAAAGCCAACGGTATCTATAGATTTCAAATAAACCATACTCTTCTCCTTAATTCATTCATACTCATTCTTGTTGAAAAGAAGATAATATATGAAATGCGTTCATTATTATTTGTTCTCATCTCTTAACTTATGATAAGCACTTTCAGCTGCTTTTTGTTCAGATTCTTTTTTTGTTCTGCCTTGTCCTTTTGCGATTGCTTTATTTTCTAAAATCACTTCAGATGTAAATAAGCGATGGTGTGCTGGACCTTCTTCTTTAATCAAATGATACGTCACATCACCTTTACTTTGACTATGAATATATTCTTGGAATTGTGTTTTAAAATCGACCACGCCAATTAATTCATTATGTTCTACATATGGAAAAATGACTTTTTGAGCAAACTTCCAGACTACTTCTAAGCCTTGGTCTAAGTATAAAGCCCCAATAAACGCTTCAAAAGCATCTGATACTAATGAAGGTCTTGTTCTACCACCTGTTTTTTCTTCACCTTTTCCAAGTAAAATGAGTTGATTTAATTCAATTTTATTTGCAAATATTACAAGTGAGGGTTCACATACGATTGTCGCTCTCATTTTAGTTAAATTTCCTTCTGGTAAATTAGGATATTTGTCAAAAAGGTAACGTGAAACCGTCAATTCTAATACCGCATCTCCTAAAAATTCTAAACGCTCGTTATGAGCTAATCGATCCATATTAAAATCATTAATAAAGCTAGAGTGCGAAAACGCTTGTTGGTACACATCTAAATGAGTATAACTAAGACCAAGCATCTTCATTTTTTTATCAAATTGATATTGAAAATCTTTAATCATTTCTGATTGTTTCGGGTGCATGATTGATAAACCTCCGTTCATGTTATTGATGTCCTATGAAAAAAATCTGAGCCATCATGACGACGACTCAGATGTAAGTTTTTATTTTTCAAGACTATTGATGTATTTAACTGCATCACCAACAGTGTTGATTTTTTCAGCTTCTTCATCAGGAATTTCAGTACCAAATTCGTCTTCTAATTCCATCACTAATTCA
>Ga0115849_10081_pt1 | contig 11000 bp, 8 predicted proteins | sample InSIn3SAF170_FD_83863 | JGI IMG/M metagenome (GOLD analysis project Ga0115849, IMG submission 83863) | reverse complement strand
TGAGGAAGTCATTTTTTAAAGTCGTCCTTTTACTTTTTTTCATGCAATTTGTTGCAGTTCAATTCATTTTTACTTTTTGTCATATATGACATTTCAACTGGGTAGACGCCATCTCTTACCAAAATGTGTAACCTAGCTCCATGCTTTCACCCTTATAGATTATGAATTTCTAACAATCTATATCCTAATTATTATTATTATCCAATTTTAAGGTCATAGCCAAGCCAGATACCAAATTGGTGTATGAAACCCCCTTGTTTGTGGGAAAATAAACCAACCTCCATGCAATGACTTGATTATTGTCTAAGAAGGCATACCTACTCTAACCCCTTCTGGTTTTTGAACCTACAACCTCTTAGAAGGAAACGCATGCTCTTAACCATTAGGCACTTGACCTGAGATGCCTCATGTTTAACTCTAATTTTATAGGAGCATTTTCTCAAGAACTCTATCCAATAATTGGACCTCACACACTCTTTTGACCTCTAATTTCAATTCTGTGGCATTTCAAAGTTTACCCTCCAAAACTCATTTAAGGCCATAAATCACACTTAATATTGGTTTGCTATATTTGTGAAATTTCTAATTCATTATAACTAATCATTTAGTTTGGGTTGTTGTTTCTAAAAGGGTATGACCTAAAGCTTAATTATGTCCAATGTGACTTCATAATCTAATGATATGTAAGAAAGATCTCTTCCACTTGAATTAATAAGATAATAAAAACCTCACATATCAAAACAAACCTATTCAAAACCAATTTGATTCAATAGACCTAATCAAAACGAATAAAATCATTTTTCATATAAATGGCTTATTGAGATCAGTTTTTCATATTGTACAACTATACATCAATTGGTTCATTTTTCATTTGATTTCATGGCGTACATTTTGCTAACAATGTTGACAAAATCCAATCCATTTAATGTTGACAAAATACGATCTATTTAATGAAGTAAAAAATTACAATAAAATTTTTGCCTTTTTGGAAATGAAGTTCTAAAATGTCTTTAATCCAACTCTTTTACAAGGCATTGACAACAAACAAGCAGTGCACATCACAGGGCTCAACCAACATATTGTTGAGCATAGATGTTATTTTAGATTTGTTTTTTAACCTCTTCAATTTCTTGTAATGATAATATGAATGTGTTGTGCCTTATTTTCATAAAAAGTTCACATCACATGGCTAATGTAATTTGTCTTTTTTTTTTATCTATTGTAACAACGTAAATATATATCTCTCTTTTTGTGTCTTCATATAATTATGTGTATCTCTATGTAAGAAAGAAACTATATAGGTACAAATAGAAAGTAAATAGTACATATATCTTAAGAAACTAAATAGTATATCTATTTTAAGAGGAACATGATTATTCACAAATGAATGTACTATCTATTTGCGATGAACTAGATGATATATCCTGGGTAAAAATAAGAAATTACAGTTATAAATACTACTACAACTACAGAGTATCAAGTTCTGAACGCACAGTTATAAATATTGTTACAATCATCAAATATCAAGAGCCAAAAGCCACCAAATTACAGTTATAAATTCTACTACAACTACAAAGTATCGAAAGTTCTGAACACAAAGTTATAAATATTCTTACAATCATCGAATATCTGTATTTCTTTATCTTGTATTTCAAATGCCAAAGCCAAAAATATGAATTAATTAATTTAGGTCAACAATATCAAATATTTTTGTTAATAAAACCTACACAACATTATAATTGATGATACAAATAATGGCAATAAATTTTATATACATTATATATAAGGCAAAATCTCCCAAAAAGGAACCAGCCATTTAGTTGAAGATTAACTTGGGTCCCTGCTTTTTTTATTCGCACTGCCTAGCTTTCCGTTCAATCCCATATCCTACCTAGAGAATGTAGGATTATAGCAATTGACGAATTGAAATGATGGTAAACAATATTATCGGCCTGTCTTTTCATTCAATTCCATTTCTTACCGAGAAGAGGATGGAGTCTACCCAGTTGAAATGTCATATATGACAAAAAGTAAAAATGAATTGAACTGCAACAAATTGCATGAAAAAAAGTAAAAGGACGACTTTAAAAAATGACTTCCTCAGATTTAACAAAAGACAAATCTGATGCAGCAAAACTGAATTAAAGCGATTATGAGAATCGTCGAGTGGTGGGGCAATTCTTAGAATTGCCCCACCGCCCAGCGATTCTTCAATTCCCAGTAGTGATTACAGGCTATAAGCAACTTGAGTCGAACGCTTGCAAGGGAACCAGATAAAACACGAACTCATTCACTTGTAGACGCACTTACGCACTTATGATGGCAATCTCATGCTCGCTTGAAGATGGACTCATTCGCTTGCAGAAGAGAAACAACAGATGGTACGCTATACAGGCCAGATAATAAAGAGAAGCAGTAATGTTTTGGAAAGCCTCAGAATGCAAACATCTACAACGCTTCGAGAGGATCATACAACCAATATCCCAACTTATTCATTTCATCATCTCATTCAATGCATGAGAATCGCCCCACCACCACCACCGTGAAGGCCATGTTGGAAGAGTAGGGGAATACTAAAGTGCAGATGCTGGAGAAATAGGAGGTTGAACTGTTGCATATAGTGAAGAGCCTGACATAGGAACCAATGCTCCCAAGGTAGGAGGCTTTGGATGATAATATTTACAAATAGCTCCATATTTTCAAAACCCAGTGCGAATGTAATATGTGCATTCTTTTTCACCCATGCACATAGGAAGCCCTAACATGTTCAGTTGAACCTATCCAGCCCACAAGCTGTCTCGTGGGGGATGATATTTGCATGTGGCACCAAATTTACAGGTTCCAGTCTTCATACAAAACTGGCATGCATTATGTCCCACTCTTTCAGGAAGTTCACCTTTGTTTCGAGCAGCCTACTGGTTAACGTTGGTGGGATGATTGAAACGACAATTCATTCCATACCCCCAAAAACCAGTGCGCATGTAATGAGAACAGTTATCCTGACCAGGTCTCTATGGATACGACTCAAAATACCCATTCATTCTGCTAGGCAAATCCTAGGGCTGCAATGCCATTCACCACAATGATTCTTTCATGCTTTTTGTGGCAGATTTGCCCAAATTAAGCCCGGCAAGAGATGGAAACCAATTATCGGCTCTAACATCCGTGACCCAATGGCCTCGAGTACCAGAAGCAAGCCTCTGTTGTGGTACACTCGCAAGATATATTCCATCAATCATGTTCCAAAGCTCCGGCAGACCGCAAAAAGCAATGCAGATTATATAGCGCAGTCGAATTCCAATTAAAATACCCCTTAAAACTGTCTGTCTCAGAACCAGAATCCAGGAATCCACTGTCCCATCATGCGTCACCGAATGAAATCCCACTAATGCACCATCGAAATGCATAAAATTCGATGATTTTACACACAAAATTCTCATCTCTACATCCAATTCCCCAGCTTCGCAGCATAACACCACCTCCCCTATTCACAACATCAAGGCTGGACGACTTCTCTCCGGTCAAATTCTCCCTGCAATAAACTGGAATTTGTATCCATCATCTGATAGAAAATTTGATAAGCAAAAAGGGTGGTGGCAATGCGATTCTTAGAATCGCCCCACCACCCGGCAATTATTCAATTCCCTATAGCGATTCCAAGTTATAAGCAACTTGAGTCGAACGCTCACAAGAGAACCAGATAAAACACGAACTCGCTCGCTTGCAGATGCAGTTCTGATGGAAATCTCCCGCTCACTTGAAGATGGACTCGCTCGCTTGCAGAAGAGAAACAATAGACGGTACACTATACAGGCTAGATAATAAAGAGAAGCAATAATGTTTTGGAAAGCCTCAGAATGCAAACATCTACAACACCGAGAGGATCATAAAACCAATATCCCAATTTATTCATTTCATCATCTCATTCAATGCATGAGAATCTGCACATCTTATTCATTTCATCATCCCATTCATTTCATGTAAGCATTGTTTTGGGTGATTCTAAGAATCACCGAATGGTGGGGCGATTCTCAAAATTGCCCCACCACCCGGCGATTCTTCAATTCCCAGCAATGATTCCAGGTTATAAGAAACTTGAGTCAAATGCTCGCAAGAGAACCAGATAAAACATGAACTCACTCACTTGCAGATGCACTTCTAATGGCAATCTCACACTCACTTGAAGATGGACTCGCACGCTTGTAGAAGAGAAACAACATATGGTACACTATAGAGGCCAGATAATAAAGAAAAGCAGTGATGTTTTGGAAAGCCTCAGAATGCAAACATCTACAATGCCTCGAGAGGATCATAAAACCAATATCCCAACTTATTCATTTCATCATCTCATTCAATGCATGAGAATCTGCACATCTTATTCATTTTAGGGCCAAAGTAATTTGTCTTATTTTTTTTTTTATCTATTGTAACATAAATATCTATCTCTCTTTTTGTGTCTTCATATAATTATGTGTATCTTTATATAATAAAGAAACTATATAGGTACAAATAGAAAGTAAATATTATATCTATCTTAAGAAGCTAAATAGTATATCTATTTTAAGGGGAACATGATTATTCACAAATGAATGTACTATCTATTTGTGATGAACTTGATGATATATATTGTTATAGTTATGGTATAATAATATATTTTTAGTTAATTTTATTAGGAATTCACAAGAGATTAGATATATTCGTTTAACATTGAAATCTTTTTATCAAGGATTAAGAAATACTTCTTTATTATATTAATTTATCCATAAAGATCATTTACTTTAAAAAAAAAAAATTTGTTACTTTCACTTTAGGTTTGGTTGTTGATCCAATGGGTTTGTATAGATCTCGAGGTAATAGACTCCTTAAATATGACTCAAGGATTTCTAAAAGTATTCTTCCAATATTAATGAGTTTCTATGGCTACAATGTAATCACCACAATGAAATAATAAGCATTTACTACCAACTAGATGTTCATAGCCCCATAAAAGGTTTTTATATCCCTCGTTACTTTCCCCATTGGGGTGATTTTCATTTATTTTATTTCTCCCTTTTATTTTATTTAGATATGAGGATGCGTAACATCTAATTGATAATAGTGGGGGAAGCAATGCATTGAATAACCATATTAATAGGGGTTTCCCCTTATATTGGGTGTAAATTCTTGACCTAATTGACTTTTTAGAATTGTTGCCAAGGGAGATGTTTTTATGCTGTAGTAAAGATATACATAGTGAATTTGATAAATGTAATCCTTTCTCAGTGGTAATTGATGCTAATGTAGGTCCAAACTTAGTTTTTTCATTTTGGTTGTGTCTCCCATTGTGGTATTAGTGTCCATGTGCTCCTCATGAGTCACCTGCAAAAAAATAAGACAAACACAAAATACCATGTAACTATATTTAAAACGCCATCAAAGTTATTATAGTGGTTCATAAGATGACAGTGACAGTGACCTTCCTTTAAAGGTTTGGAAATAAATTAAAATAGATTATTATTATGGCCTTAGATACTCTAATCAAAGTAAATCAAGTGGTCGTAGGTAGCTCATCATATTCTCCCTACATGTGGGGTATGATTTCACTGATGATGCATTATTAGGATTGTGATTGACACTAGAGTTATCTTCTGGGAACTTGCTTGTTTTTTCCAATTATTTCATTCTTGAGAGAAAATCCTCTGGCATCTAGGTTTGGGATTTATTGATAGCAAATGAATTTATGCTACCTTCATTTCTCGGGAACATATTTCTGAGGGAGTAACAGGGTTTTTGAGGTGTAACTGAGTTTCTTTAGAACAAATGAAACTTAATTCTAGGATTCCTTGTGAACTTTTTGCAAACATATTTTATGGAGAGGGTGATCAATTTAGAAAGGGTCATTAGAGGAGATTCATTATAATCTGACTCCAGTTCCTCTTTTTGGTGAAATCCTGGCCTCCTGTGAATTTGTCATGCTCAAAATTAAAATAAGGATAATCAGGAAAACATGCTTGATGTGATATGATAAATTTGTCCATCTATGTTTAGGTGAAATAACCATTGCGTGTAATGGTTGAAAACATGTTGAATGTATATTAGGAAAGAAAAATGATATTCTACCAAAAACATTAATGTGTTTTTTTTCCTCATAAACAACTTTGTTTGGCACATAAAAAATTGGTTTTACTAGCATTTTTTAAAACGTTTGAAAATTAACCCTAAAAAAAAAGATCATCATTCCAGTATCATCACTTTTTTTCTTTGAAGCTATATTTTGCACGAAAATTTCGTAGTAAAGCTCGTAGTCACTGCCATTTTTAAAACATGTTCAAAATTGACCCCTAAAAAATAAAAATCATCGTTCTATTATACACACTTTTCATTTTTAGCACTGTTTTTGATGTTTTTTCGGGGATTTTTGGCCAGAGTTCGTGTTTTGAGTTTATAGTTCTCGTTTCAAATTTACATTGTTAATTTTTATAGGAGGAAAAAGTCCCCTCAACACCTACTAGAGTTAATCCTAAAATAGCTCAAGGAGACTATGAGAACCATTGTTCACAACTTCCCCAAATATCCCCCCTCAGATGTAGATCTAAAATTTCTTAGGCAATTGGGAATGCAGAGGCTCAACCTCCTAGGCATTGACAAGAAGATCATTTCATTGGATATGGAGAAGGAATTTTGGCATCCTCCTGCAAAAGACTATTTAAAATACAACATTGATGGGGCTTCAAAAGGAAACCCAGGAACAACGAGGTATGAGGTGTCCTCAAAAATACATATAGAAGTATCGTTAGCATCTTTCATTACCACCTAGGTACAACCACCAATAACATGGCTGAGCTAATGGCTATGGAACAATGCCTAGATTTTCTAAAGCAGGACAACTGTCTAAATGTCATGGTAGAGGTAGATTTGGATTTAATTATCAACTCAGTGCAAAAAATTCATCATGGAATTGCACTGGATAAGGTCTCTAAGCATTGGAAACTAATTCGGTTCTTCCAAAGAATTCAAATCCATCTTTAGGGCCTATGCACTATCAGTTTCTATCACATTCGCAAAAAAGGAAATAAGCTGGTGGATCTTCTGGCCAACCAGGGGGTCAGCTGCACAGAGAATAATGTGTCGATGAAGTGGCAGGAGTTGAGTCAAAGTAGACTGAGAGCTCTATGCTGTGAATAGGTGGAAGAGAATAAAGGTGTTTAAACTCAATACCATAGGGGATAGCTCGATTGTATTTTCCCCTAGTTGAGCCTACATTTTGTGCAAATTTTACTGAAGAACAAAGAACCTTGTCTAGTCGCCCAAGTTCAAGGTATAAGCGTGATGCAGATCTCAGATGATTTCCTTAGTCTTTGCTAAATGGAACACTCTCACCCTTACTTTATACCAAACCATGGCGAGGTAGTTTTGCATTTGCAAGAGTATCCAGGTCTTTCGTCAGCTGTTGGTTTCAGTCTATGGAGTTCACAGTGCAAAACTACCTACTAGGTGGTTTCTGACTGATCACGTTGCCCTGAGAGTGGAAATGGTTTTGGCATTCCCGCAGTGATCTCATTCTTCCCACAACACGTGGAAGGGTGCGGGTTCTAAAAAATTCCCTCCATCACAGATTAACATTCCTCCTTCTTGTCCTCGCAATATCCATCTCATCCGTTGGATTCAGGTGTGGCGTTTCAACAATTGTTTGGCAAAGTGCATCTTGGTGGGGTTGGACAGTTAATCTTTGAGCTCTTTTGCTTTATGTATTTCTTCGCTACCGTCGTTCTTCTTGTTGTGATGTGTCAGATCTTTGGGTTGAGGTTTTCCAGAGGGAGGACGCATGAAAGTTAGTGTTCTTTCCAAGAATCAATCTAGAGTCTTGTCAGCTATTTCTTAGGCTTGAATTTTTATACGTCAAGCTGTACGGGGTAGGCCTTAAAGGCTTATGCTTTAATTTCCTTTCTGTCTCTTTGATGTCAAGTGGAAGGTTGTATATACTGTACACTATTTTTTGACTCAATGATATAGAAGGATCCATACTTTCTTCAGCAAAAAAAATAAAAAAATGGATGAAACACGGCCTTCATATTGTGGTGTTATGTTCTGGAAGTATCCAGTCTGAAAATTCATGAAACATGGTCCCTGGAGGAAGAAAGAAGGTTGTATCCTTCTGTAGGTAGGCACTTATGTACTAGTAAATAAATTGGCTAGTACAAGAGCTAAGGGGTTGTGGATCCCTTCCAGTAGAAGCTGGAAAATAAGAGAATGTTGTAGCCTTCTATAGGTGGGTGCCTGCATAGTAGTATTAGTCTGCACCAGTACAAGATTGTAAACATATTTTCTTATTATTAAAAGAAGATAGAGATGACAGTAGCAGGTGGTTTTCACCTACATTGGGTTTCCACCTTAAATATTGGTGTTCATGTGTGTTTCTTATGTGTGATTCTTTATTCTGTTTCATTGCATTTTCTAATATGTTACTGATGCACTGGTTTAATATCAACACATGATAAATTGTCTAAATCACAAGTTCTCTGGATATACGCTGGATTCTCTAATCACAATTGCATGTACACGCTAGATCACTTCACTAAAGTAGCATATATAAATATGTTTGGGAAATAAAATTATTGATTTGATAATACTAATTCACCCCTGTCTCAATATTATTTCCAACACTTCATCAATTTTCAACTGTTCAATAAAAGGTGGTCTAATGGATACTAAGGGTTGTTCTATAATAAGATTATTTATTGGAACATTTTCTGTTTAATTATTTTCTTTCTGAGGAAGAGAGGTTTCTCCTTCTTCAAATTGATTTTTCTCTTTTTGAAGATTTGTCCTTGCTTCCTGAATAACAGTAGGGGGTTTTCTTTGCAATACTCTTCCAGACCTTAATTGAACATTATTTAGATCTAGTGGATTTATTACATAGTTTTGAGGATTTTTCCTTTCCATATTGTAAAAAAGTTGTTGTGACATTTTATTATTGTGATTCAAAAGTGGTTGAGTGGGTAATTGATTTGATTTTTGTGCAAAAGGTAGGGAGAGCTATGGATTTTGATTTTGAATTTGGAGTTGAGGTAATTGATTAGCTTGAGGAATTTGATTAGTTTTGGGTAAGAATTGTGGTGGAAAATTAGGATTAGATGGTGAATATTGTTGATATTGAGCAAAGGCCCCATAAGGATTTTTCCATCCTTAATTCCAAGATTGTGATTGTAGCTGAGCCCAAGGCTACCAAGATGGATTCCAATTATTTTGTGAAGACTGAGAAAATTGTTGTGATCTAAAGCCTTGTGGTTGATTTGCTTGAGAGTTTTTCCATGGTATTTTGGCAATAAAATAAAGAGGTTCTACTTGTTCTAGTATCCCTTCATCAGTAAATATAGCCTTGAGACTTGGTAAATAAGGACATTCCTTAGTATCATGGTTATTCGTACATATGGCACAAGTTTCTATGGTTTTTAACTCTAAAGAACATTCTCTTAGAGCATGTTTCTTTCTACCCCTAGGACAGAAAATGGATAGTGCAACATTTTCGAACCTTTGCTTGTTTTGTAGCTTAAGGGTGTCAATTTGTTCACTTAGACTCCCTAAAATATCTGTCTGAAACATATCAAACAAACTTCCTAATTCTGCCCTATTGACTGTCCTAGTTGTAGATTTATTATTTCTTGATAAGAGAGGGTCCCTAGGACTTTTTCCAACTCATGCTTTACCCCTTGAAATATGTACACATATATCCATAATGGTAGTTGATAAATATCTCCTTTTCCTGTTAAGTTAAGGAGATCGATCCGCTCATCTCTAATAGCTTTGAGTAGGAGGGCTTTCAAAGTTTCCTCATCCAAACTATCCATTTTTTCTCTTTTAATATTATAGACAAATCTCTCGACTAAATATTCAAGATTCTCATCTTCTTTTTGTGTCATTTTGAAGACTTCTTATTTAATGTTGTGAGGCATACAATAATTTCTATATTTCTCTAAGAAATCTTCTTTCATTTTTTCCCATGTCCTTATAGAATTCGTTCCTAAACACATGAACCATTTTAATGACAAATCCTTTAAGGTAGTAAGGAACAATTTAATTTTTTGAGCATCATGCAGATAATCATATGATTTGCATAATACTTCAAATTCAAAGAGAAATGTCTCTAGGTCTTCACGCCTTTTTCCATGGAAATTAGCAAGAACAGAAGGTGAAATATTTTTTGTTGTGAGGGTTGCATCTTCATCAAAAATAGGAAATCCAAAAGGATATTTATTTCCTCTACCTCTACCACCTCCCCTGCCTCTATCTCCACCTCCTCCTCTACCTCTACCTCTTCCGATCCTATTTTCTCAACATTGACATTGCGTACCTCCCCTTCTCATTCTTCATCCATGATAGATTCTTTAGAACTAATGTAAGGTTCTTCTAATTCTTCTGGTTCCTCTATCAATGGATAGTCAAAATGAGTTTCTTGTTCCTGTACTTCACTAGGAATTTCTAATTCTTCTCCTAGAATTTGTTCACCAGTAGAAGATAGGAAAACTACTCCTATAGTTTGGGATGTAGGATCTTCTTCGATTATGGCTTCAGTACATGAAGTAGGTGAAGTTCTGGATTCAATTTCTAATATTAAGACTTCAAGAAGTCTTCGATGACCTACAAATGGAGTTCATGTTTGAGTACGTGGTGTGGAACTTCGAAGTCGTGGTGGAGTGAATAGATTTGTGGGAATTAAACTTCTTCCTAATCTTACATATCTACCTCTAGAGTCTCTTTCCCTGTGCATATCATGTTTTTAATTGATGACTTTTTTTTAAACTTCTATTTGCACTTCGCCGGCAATGGCGCCAAAATGTTTAGTCAATCTAATATTCTTAAATTGTAAGCATAAATAATTGACCAGGGCAGGCAAACTGACGAAGTACAAGTGCATTGTTTGTGTTAGAAATTACTTATACCGTTAAGGTGATTATGTTATTGTTATCTAAATTAATGTCAACTTCTAAAATTAGTATGGAGATGACATTACTATCTATATT
>Ga0115849_10077_pt1 | contig 11331 bp, 4 predicted proteins | sample InSIn3SAF170_FD_83863 | JGI IMG/M metagenome (GOLD analysis project Ga0115849, IMG submission 83863) | reverse complement strand
CGGAAATGTGAACGCCTTGCACGTGGCGGCTCATTTTGGACGGCTTCAAGTGTTCAGAACATTGCTCAATGCTGGGTGCGACTTAGACAGCTTCCACGACCATGGTATGAACCCTTTGTTTGAGCTCTTGGTGAATCAGCGGCATACCAACTCTGCCGAACTCGATCGTTTCATTCATTGGTTGATCAGGGGACAAGAACAGTATCTTGTGGACACCGAAGCAGAAGACAACGAGGGCCGTTCAATCCTACATTACCTCACTTCGACACTACAGGCCCGTAATAGTGATGAAGTTGAAACTGCTATTTTAGATGCGTACCGAGAAACCATCAGCAGGTTGGTCTCAGAAGGAGCCGACTTGGACGCGAAGGATGTATATGGATCGACATTACTTCACTATGCCTGCAAAAATGGGTGGCTCGGTATAGCCTTGATGCTTTTGAAGAGCGGTTGCGAAGTTGAGATTCGTGACACAGAGGACTATACAGCGCTTCGTCTCGCAGTCATTAACGGCCATTACGAGACTCTGCAGGCTCTCATTGACTTTTTTGCAGATGTTGAAGCTATTGCGGAACCTTTGGACAAACTTCCTTCCTACCACCATGACTTGATGGTAGCAACTCCATTATCACTTTGTGCAGTTAACGGGGATGTGGAGATGTTTGAAATCTTGCGGAAGCACGGAGTTTGTGAGAACAATGGCGATCTAACAGCGATATTGAATATCGCTGTGAATTGCAACAATGTCGATTTTGTACAGAATTTGTTGGAGTATGAAAATTCGAAGCTTCGACCGTCGAAGGTTCTCTGGTGTGCAAAAAGAGTTGACATGATTGAGGTCCTCGTACGAGGTGGTGCACGTCCCGATGGTGATGCTGAGGAAGATAATGATTATGGTTGGAAGCCCCTTCCGTGTGCCGTAGACGCTGAGTGGCTTGCCGGGGTAAAAAGATTGCTTGAACTCAGGGCTGATGCTAACATACCAGGGCGAGGAGGTTGGACGGCTCTTCACTTTGCAGCAAAAGGTGGCAGAGAGGACATCGTCGATATACTACTTCTGTATGGTGCAAATCCGGACCATAGGGACAATGACGGTTTTTCGCCTTTGGACAGAGCCAAAGCCGCCGGCAACGTCAAAGTTGTGAGAAGAATGCAGCAATATGGTAATGGTAAGTTTGCAGGAAGCCCCCAACCCTCGAAGAACAAGTCTCGAGTTCGAGCTCGAGCTCAACAGCTGGAGAACATCTAAACCTAGGTTTATTCACCGCTTGTCAATCCAATAATGTAGCTTGGGTTAAGCAACTCGTTGCTAAAGGAGCTTTACTTGACTATGCCATGACAGGATTAAGCTGTCCTCTCAGCCTGGCAATTAATTGTGGAAGCTTCGACGTGGCTGAATGGCTTATCAACGCTGGTGCTGACCTTCGGCCGCGACCTAACTCTCTAAGAGGATTTGGCCAAATTGTGCCACTCGTGGCCGCTGTAGGTAAGGGTGATGCTCGACCAACGAAATTGATGATTGAAAAAGGCGCAAAAGTCAACGTGATACTTGAAAAGCATAATATGCCTCTCCCACTTCCATTGGACTCATTTTGGAGAATGTGTGGAGTGGCCTACCCACTTGAGGTAACAAGGGTCATTCTGGTGGCTGGAGCAAATGTCAATGTGACAGCTATTTTTGGTCGCACTCCACTAGGAAAAGCCGCTCAACTGGGGATGTTGAAGCAGCACGACTTCTAATCAACGCGGGCGCCAATCTCAATCAGCCGAGCACAATGAATGTCCACGAACCTCCAAACCAGCACAATGTGCGTGCCATACCGGCACGAACGCCGCTAGCGTGGGCAGCTTTCAATGGGCACGAGGATATGGTCAAGCTATTGTATGAAGCTGGCGCCGAATGGAAGAGCCTTGGTAAGGACCCAGCAATAAGGTACATCCATGGATTCCTAATGAAGTCATGGTTCCTCGACTCCTTCCGGAATTCTAGAATGGAGACGAGCGGCCCACCTGCTCTTCAACCTCCTGTTTGAAGTCCAAAGCATGCCGATCTGTCATCGATAGCCGCGAATCGCTCTGTTGCTGCTGGAGTCGACAAGCGTGATATGCAAAACTCCAGGCAAACAGCTTGTCACAGCCAAAAGTTTCTCGATAGCGCAATGAAGACAGCACAGAAGGCCCATGGATGGGTGAAAGTAGCTTACCAAAAGGTACAGATGTTCAGGTTCGAGGTTCTAGTCTACGCAAAAGTCGCCCTGGTTGCTTCTCATGTGGCAAGCTTGTCAGCAGGTATCAAGATGGAGCTATATGCATACAAGGGTAGCCGCTCTTACAATTTTGTTGACCATTGTGATCACTTCATGGTAGTGAGGGACAGAGGCTTATGTTAACTACCTGGATATGTTATAGTAGAATTCGTGGCGCTCAATCTTGATGAACTACGTGTCTTTTGAGGGGCAGCAGTGTTTGCATTAGTGGATCTTCGATTTGATAATAACCAGACTGTCGTATATAGAATGTATGTACTGTATATCTACACACACGCTGATGTTTGACTTTAGTGTGTTGCAGCAGCAATGAGAAAACCAAGTAAAATATTAAATTCATGATATCCTTTCTACATAATGTTAGCGATCACGCCCTCTGTGCGATCGAAATGGTACGTAATCCGCCACCGCAAGTCCTCGTAGCTACCCTCTACAGCGGATTTATCCATTCGAGAGGTATGTCACTCCTTGTAGTTGATGAGTGTCACCAACAGTCCTGCGTGTGTTACGCATCATGCAAGAATTCTACCATGAACTACAGTGAAGCACAACAGATATCTCACACCCTCGGTCTGATGCTAGTACAATATTCGACTCACAGAGTATGTAGATCACAAATATCACATCTATAGCTCAGGCTTTAGCTGCCTTCGATGAGATGGGACGGTGTCGATTATCATCATCATCATCAACTTGGTGGCCGTATCATTGTGCTGTCCCTAACCACTTGGGGAACGCCATCATCTCGCGAACGCCTCGCGTGGTCCTTACGACGAGAAGGACTATCTCCTCACGACGAGCGCTAAAGAGGCGTTTGTCAACTTGACCAAACGTGGTTTTGATCTCTCCCTAAAGTCCTCGCCTGCTTGTGGAGTTGGCTGAGCCACCCTTCGATGCCATTGGCGTTGGCCACTTCTAATTTTTGCAGTCGAGGTGGGGCAGGAGGCTGCACTTCACAAAAAGAATTTTCCAGTCTCACGCGGTGCACAGTAGATGTAACCGCCGCCAGGATAGGAACACAGCTCATGGAAGTGATGCGAACAGACTCTAGCGACTCGGGTGACTTGAGAAGCATGTTGGTGTTCATATCCAGGGACCTCACGTCGGATGGAGATCTTTCAGTGTCGCGAACTGTGCTAAACCCAATGGATGGCTAGAGTATGGCGGTACATTGACTCTCAATTGCTGTAACCTGTTCATCGCTGGAAACGGGTGAGATTGTCCACAAATGTCCACCGTCGCATCACGGAGTCGGTCCAACGTGGAGGTCATCTCAAGGTGGTGGAGAGGCTGCTAGCCTGGGAATTCCTTCAGGACGTCTTCGAACGTTCATTTCTGCGCAAGCCACTGTATGCGAAAGTCCCGTCATGAATTAGGCGAACGAGCAATTCAATATCGAAGATATGATTATGAGGATTGGAACACCAAGACGTCCTATCTACTTGTATCAGGCATGTCATGTCCAAAAATTTACCATTCTTCCTCCCCTGTCTCCTCAGTACCTTCCCCTCCTTCCAACTTAAACTCCTTTTTGCAATACGAACACAAAATGCAAGATCACTCAACTATCCCAAGCTATAGTAACTAAGAGACCTCGACAATTGATTCCTTTCCGAATCCGTAAAGACCATTCCATAATCACCGTATAAAAACTTCATCTCAGGCAGCATGATTGCTAGAGTAGTTCGAGTATTACTACCACCAAACACCAGATCTTTTTTCCATTACCCCAGATTCACAGTGATTACTCATCTTCCCGGTCGTCACAGAACCCTGTTCACAGAAAACAGACGAGTCGCCCCTCATGCCGCCCCGAACACGATCTCCAACTCTGACGAAGCGGTTATATTGAGGATCGGAGTTTTACTCTACATCCTGAGTCTGCACGAGTTCTTGTACTTGATCGTAAACTGTGATGTACGGAGCACGGATGAGGAGAAGCGAGGCGTGGTTTGTCGTTGAGTTATGTACTCTGGAGTGGGCTGGGTTAGGTTAGGTTAGAGATGCATAAATCCTTGGCGCTTAGCTGTTCCTCTTAACGTACACTTTATAAAATTTAGACGACGAAAGAGTTTAAGATGACAGCACGTCATGTGTTTGCAAGATTCGAGAACAGATCAATTGTCAGACAGCGATGAAGACATGTGGTGCTCTGCTCGTGTTCAGAGCACTGCCGCCGCTATATCGACATGAGTTCCTTCTCCCTAGATCAAACGAGTGTCTTGTGAGCCTCTACCCGGCCAATTTGAGCAAAGCCTTGTAACATGTGGTAAGTAGATCTGTCAGACTGATAGTCACTTCCAATAGCAGGCTTATGCTACTTTGGCAGCTTGAACTTGGTCAAGTCCCACGTGCCATCCTTCTTTCTGACACCGTACTCGAAGCTCTCCGAAGAATCAGCGGTCTTCCACACAACAGCTGGAAGTAACATGCCCCCATCATTCCCTAATGAAAGAGAAAGGAAGGAAGATTTGTCGCTAAGTCTGAGTTGTTCGACTACTTCATGTTCGAAAGTCAACTCTGGTGCCTGAGAGGCGTTTTGCCAGTTTGAAGGGTTCGTAGTTTCTTGATCAGCAGCTGGAAGTCTGAGCTCTCGGATACTAGTGAAGCCCGCAAATGGCGAGTGTTCGGAAATTTTTCCAGTGTAGAAAAGTCTGATTGACTTGTCATCGAATCGATAAGCAGAGATGGGGCCTGCATTGGCGTCTATCCCCCCAATTTTGCCATTTGTGGGCTTTTTGGGGTCTTGGAAGCGGATCCAATCGATGTAGTTAGTGTCCGGTTGGTTGAGAAAGATATACGTCCAGGGATTGACATATACCGTCGCCGATGTTGTTCTCCCCTGGGACCTGCCAAAGTTATGTTTAGTATTGAATTTATTGCAAAAAGGGTTCATATGAGCTCACATTGCAGGGCCTGACATCTTTTTTAATGGTGAGAGGTCTGATAGAGTATGATTGTCTTTGCTGAGCAAAACTGCTGTGGTGACTTATGATAAAGCGAAAGAACTACAGAGCAGGTGGCAGCAGGTCTTCATATACGTCGAAGACTGTCTGTAAGTGGCTCTTGAAATGCAATTGTTGTCCAAGAAGCCTTTGAACAACTCACCAATTCACCAACTCCGTATACGATAAGTGGTCAGCTACTTGAGATGTCACATGGTATATCCAAAGGTGTGGCAGCTGACGATAGCCATGTTTCACACCTGCCGTATTCGAATCTTGTGGCTGCCTTTGTCTGGCTCCGGCCTTTTCTGTCAGCTCTGATGCATGATTGATGTAGACTCTTAGCGATCTCTTTCAGCTACTAGAGGCTGTCATACAGGGGTACGTACAGCAACGGGGCCTTCAAGTACTCGCCCTTCCAGCTCCGCCGCGAGCGAACAGAGTTTCCTTGACAGATGGTAAACGACATTGACAAGCTTCTTCATGGCTACATAACTGCATGCAGGGTCGACTCCTTAAGCTTGATGCTTCGCTGTAGCCGTTGTCGCTTGCATTGATCGGGAGTCTAGATCGATGTAAGCTATTTTTCTTGAAAGTCACAAAGTCAGCCAGTTTTGGTATCGTGTCAACCAATCGTTTCCGCCAGTTAGTCTGGTACTGTGAGTCGAAGGAAGAACTGATAGGAACCTGACAACTTCAAAGTCGAGATGTCGTTCTATTGCTCAAAACAAAGACAAGGAAGCCTGTCCAGTCGCGACTTACGCTGTCATGCTGGTATGAGAAAGCAACCTTTCCGTCAATTTTCCTGGAGCGAACAACCAGAGTGAGAGTCTTCAGCTCGTTAGCTTCTTGCATCGCTGTAGCGAGCAACGCCACGCCGGACACGCTTAAGATACTAAGTTAGGACTTCGTCGTGATAAGTGCAGAAGAAATCGGACGGAGAACATACAGGGAGCGATATCATTGAATCTGTTCTCAATGATAGACTAGCTTACATGCGATGCTTGAAAACCACCTCGAACGAACACGAGCTTGAGATCATTGTTAGCTTCGCACTAATTCATAGCTGATCCCACAGATCTAGTATGGTGAGAAGTCGTAGCTCTGACAGTGCCTCAAGCTCAAGCGGTCCGCAGCGGAGGTTACAGGTAGAAGTTGCGAACTCTAAATCCACGAATCACTAAGGTGTCTTGAACCGGGGGTTTTGAAGGTTCGTCAACCACGTTTCTTTGTCACGCGAGGAAGAATCAAGATTAAAGTCCGTCGGAGAGTAGACACATCGCAGCGCATGGAACTAATGTCCACGACTGTGCACAAGTATTCACGATCAGTAAACCAGCTGCTGTAATCTGTGAGTACATACGTGCTGGTGGATGACGCTGCCCTGGCAACATGGATTTGAAGTTGCGCCAAGCTCGAAAGGGTTGCCGCTGTGCCATTCGGCATGTAGTGACACGAGGTCTTCTGCACGTCCAGGTTCATCCGAGGTTGTTACCCGATGGCCATCAGACACGTAAATGTAGAATTGAATGACCAAAAGGGTTAGAACTGTGCAACCTTGAGAGCATTTTCTTCAGAATCCTTCCGTACTTTCTAAAACTCACAGATAATCGACACAAAGCCCCTTGTCCCTCTTCGCCGATGCAACCAAGGAGTCGCATGCCAATCCCAGTCCTGATAACAGCATCCCTTCTCCTCGTCGAGAACTCAGCTCGCTTATCAAGACCCCCCACCAGTTCGAGTAACAAACCTCGAACATTGATTGACCCACTAGACTCGCAATCGCTTGTCAACTCGATGCGAGCTCAAGAATGAGCCTTAAGCAAGACGTGCTTCTCGATAAAACAAGCTTGAGTGCATTAGCGTGGGCACCAGGTGAGTACGGTATGGAGTGGAAGGAGAAATCTTTAGACGAGCTTGATTAAGGGGTAAGGTACTGATCAAGCTTGTGATCGTACACTTCTGCAGCTGTACGCGGTGATCTGTGGCGGATTTTTGTTCCAAAACCAGGAAGCAAGCAGCAGTGAGACGCTTGCCTTATCAAGGCTGAAGTTTACAATAGCTTCATGCCACAAGAAAGGATGAAGAATCGATCACCCTGCTCGTCCTAAATGGGGCATTGCAGAGCCATGTTCGGGGTGTCGAAGCACGTCATGATCTTCCTAAGTGAGTATTCAAGCACCCTCTTTGCGGCTGTCAATGCAAGAGCTCGATCGTTTTACGCATATTGCTAGGGTGTGGAGCTTTGCTGATGCCAACCAATACTTGGGTTTTCAAACTGCAAGCCACATTTGCAAAGAACATATTGTAGACTTCAGCGTCTTCAGCTTTGTGCCAGATTGTCCAAAGCTTCCAAGCGACTTTCTCGACACGAACGTGGAACTCTATGTACACGGAACTGCTAAAATTGGAATCACGACGGAGGTAAATCCTGCAGCCTTTTTGGCAGCCATACCTCGTTGAATTGATCATTCGACTAATTCATGACGGGACTTTCGCATACAGTGGCTTGCGCAGAAATGAACGTTCGAAGACGTCCTGAAGGAATTCCCAGGCTAGCAGCCTCTCCACCACCTTGAGATGACCTCCACGTTGGACCGACTCCGTGATGCGACGGTGGACATTTGTGGACAATCTCACCCGTTTCCAGCGATGAACAGGTTACAGCAATTGAGAGTCAATGTACCGCCATACTCTAGCCATCCATTGGGTTTAGCACAGTTCGCGACACTGAAAGATCTCCATCCGACGTGAGGTCCCTGGATATGAACACCAACATGCTTCTCAAGTCACCCGAGTCGCTAGAGTCTGTTCGCATCACTTCCATGAGCTGTGTTCCTATCCTGGCGGCGGTTACATCTACTGTGCACCGCGTGAGACTGGAAAATTCTTTTTGTGAAGTGCAGCCTCCTGCCCCACCTCGACTGCAAAAATTAGAAGTGGCCAACGCCAATGGCATCGAAGGGTGGCTCAGCCAACTCCACAAGCAGGCGAGGACTTTAGGGAGAGATCAAAACCACGTTTGGTCAAGTTGACAAACGCCTCTTTAGCGCTCGTCGTGAGGAGATAGTCCTTCTCGTCGTAAGGACCACGCGAGGCGTTCGCGAGATGATGGCGTTCCCCAAGTGGTTAGGGACAGCACAATGATACGGCCACCAAGTTGATGATGATGATGATAATCGACACCGTCCCATCTCATCGAAGGCAGCTAAAGCCTGAGCTATAGATGTGATATTTGTGATCTACATACTCTGTGAGTCGAATATTGTACTAGCATCAGACCGAGGGTGTGAGATATCTGTTGTGCTTCACTGTAGTTCATGGTAGAATTCTTGCATGATGCGTAACACACGCAGGACTGTTGGTGACACTCATCAACTACAAGGAGTGACATACCTCTCGAATGGATAAATCCGCTGTAGAGGGTAGCTACGAGGACTTGCGGTGGCGGATTACGTACCATTTCGATCGCACAGAGGGCGTGATCGCTAACATTATGTAGAAAGGATATCATGAATTTAATATTTTACTTGGTTTTCTCATTGCTGCTGCAACACACTAAAGTCAAACATCAGCGTGTGTGTAGATATACAGTACATACATTCTATATACGACAGTCTGGTTATTATCAAATCGAAGATCCACTAATGCAAACACTGCTGCCCCTCAAAAGACACGTAGTTCATCAAGATTGAGCGCCACGAATTCTACTATAACATATCCAGGTAGTTAACATAAGCCTCTGTCCCTCACTACCATGAAGTGATCACAATGGTCAACAAAATTGTAAGAGCGGCTACCCTTGTATGCATATAGCTCCATCTTGATACCTGCTGACAAGCTTGCCACATGAGAAGCAACCAGGGCGACTTTTGCGTAGACTAGAACCTCGAACCTGAACATCTGTACCTTTTGGTAAGCTACTTTCACCCATCCATGGGCCTTCTGTGCTGTCTTCATTGCGCTATCGAGAAACTTTTGGCTGTGACAAGCTGTTTGCCTGGAGTTTTGCATATCACGCTTGTCGACTCCAGCAGCAACAGAGCGATTCGCGGCTATCGATGACAGATCGGCATGCTTTGGACTTCAAACAGGAGGTTGAAGAGCAGGTGGGCCGCTCGTCTCCATTCTAGAATTCCGGAAGGAGTCGAGGAACCATGACTTCATTAGGAATCCATGGATGTACCTTATTGCTGGGTCCTTACCAAGGCTCTTCCATTCGGCGCCAGCTTCATACAATAGCTTGACCATATCCTCGTGCCCATTGAAAGCTGCCCACGCTAGCGGCGTTCGTGCCGGTATGGCACGCACATTGTGCTGGTTTGGAGGTTCGTGGACATTCATTGTGCTCGGCTGATTGAGATTGGCGCCCGCGTTGATTAGAAGTCGTGCTGCTTCAACATCCCCAGTTGAGCGGCTTTTCCTAGTGGAGTGCGACCAAAAATAGCTGTCACATTGACATTTGCTCCAGCCACCAGAATGACCCTTGTTACCTCAAGTGGGTAGGCCACTCCACACATTCTCCAAAATGAGTCCAATGGAAGTGGGAGAGGCATATTATGCTTTTCAAGTATCACGTTGACTTTTGCGCCTTTTTCAATCATCAATTTCGTTGGTCGAGCATCACCCTTACCTACAGCGGCCACGAGTGGCACAATTTGGCCAAATCCTCTTAGAGAGTTAGGTCGCGGCCGAAGGTCAGCACCAGCGTTGATAAGCCATTCAGCCACGTCGAAGCTTCCACAATTAATTGCCAGGCTGAGAGGACAGCTTAATCCTGTCATGGCATAGTCAAGTAAAGCTCCTTTAGCAACGAGTTGCTTAACCCAAGCTACATTATTGGATTGACAAGCGGTGAATAAACCTAGGTTTAGATGTTCTCCAGCTGTTGAGCTCGAGCTCGAACTCGAGACTTGTTCTTCGAGGGTTGGGGGCTTCCTGCAAACTTACCATTACCATATTGCTGCATTCTTCTCACAACTTTGACGTTGCCGGCGGCTTTGGCTCTGTCCAAAGGCGAAAAACCGTCATTGTCCCTATGGTCCGGATTTGCACCATACAGAAGTAGTATATCGACGATGTCCTCTCTGCCACCTTTTGCTGCAAAGTGAAGAGCCGTCCAACCTCCTCGCCCTGGTATGTTAGCATCAGCCCTGAGTTCAAGCAATCTTTTTACCCCGGCAAGCCACTCAGCGTCTACGGCACACGGAAGGGGCTTCCAACCATAATCATTATCTTCCTCAGCATCACCATCGGGACGTGCACCACCTCGTACGAGGACCTCAATCATGTCAACTCTTTTTGCACACCAGAGAACCTTCGACGGTCGAAGCTTCGAATTTTCATACTCCAACAAATTCTGTACAAAATCGACATTGTTGCAATTCACAGCGATATTCAATATCGCTGTTAGATCGCCATTGTTCTCACAAACTCCGTGCTTCCGCAAGATTTCAAACATCTCCACATCCCCGTTAACTGCACAAAGTGATAATGGAGTTGCTACCATCAAGTCATGGTGGTAGGAAGGAAGTTTGTCCAAAGGTTCCGCAATAGCTTCAACATCTGCAAAAAAGTCAATGAGAGCCTGCAGAGTCTCGTAATGGCCGTTAATGACTGCGAGACGAAGCGCTGTATAGTCCTCTGTGTCACGAATCTCAACTTCGCAACCGCTCTTCAAAAGCATCAAGGCTATACCGAGCCACCCATTTTTGCAGGCATAGTGAAGTAATGTCGATCCATATACATCCTTCGCGTCCAAGTCGGCTCCTTCTGAGACCAACCTGCTGATGGTTTCTCGGTACGCATCTAAAATAGCAGTTTCAACTTCATCACTATTACGGGCCTGTAGTGTCGAAGTGAGGTAATGTAGGATTGAACGGCCCTCGTTGTCTTCTGCTTCGGTGTCCACAAGATACTGTTCTTGTCCCCTGATCAACCAATGAATGAAACGATCGAGTTCGGCAGAGTTGGTATGCCGCTGATTCACCAAGAGCTCAAACAAAGGGTTCATACCATGGTCGTGGAAGCTGTCTAAGTCGCACCCAGCATTGAGCAATGTTCTGAACACTTGAAGCCGTCCAAAATGAGCCGCCACGTGCAAGGCGTTCACATTTCCG
>Ga0115849_10070_pt1 | contig 11930 bp, 7 predicted proteins | sample InSIn3SAF170_FD_83863 | JGI IMG/M metagenome (GOLD analysis project Ga0115849, IMG submission 83863) | reverse complement strand
AATGACAGCGATGAACCTAGTCAAGAGGCTGCTGCGGATTCTCAGGAAACGGTGGTGGCACGAGAAGATGATGCATTTGAAGATGGTGTTGGGACTTCCCTCGTCGGTAATGACAGTGATGCTGCCGTTGAAGCCGTGTTCGCGGAGTTTGAGAAGGGCACCAAATGTGCCTGAACCACTGATTTTTTGTTAGTCATGATCCAGATCAATACTAATGCAATCACATACCCTCCAACAATAACAACTTTCTCTTGGCCAGAAGACTTGACCTTGAAAACCGGTTTCCTTCGTCCTGACTTGACATCTGCCTCAGCGCCTTTGATGTAGACAGCTCCATCCCTCTCAAAAACATCGAACTTGTTGAGATGGTCTGGTGCAGGTGAGTCTTCAACGTCACCGGTCTTGACATTGAAGCACGCTCCGTGCCACGGACACGTTAATCGACCTTCCTTCGTTACGACACCGTTCTTAAGCGGAGCGCCATAGTGGGTGCAGTTCGCGTTTAGAGCATGGACTTGATCCTGAACCTTCACAATGAGTACCTTTCCACCTTCGATGCCCTCGACTTCAGCCTCTTTCTTGTCAGTGTTCTTGAGGTCAGATAGCGTGGTCAGATCTTTCAACTTGAATTCTTGAGCCATTTTGAAAGACGTTATGCAAAAGCTTCGTTGCTGAAGAAGTGCTTGGGTTGACCTTTGTGTGAAAAGAGCTGGTTTAAAGAAGCTTGGAGAAGAAGTGAAAGATCGAAGAAAAGTGCGATGAAACATGAGAAAGTGGTGAGGACCTTTGAAGGAGCAATCACAAGTGAAATTGAGGAGTAAATTGTATCATCAAGTCAGTTAGACATCCCACTATTGCCGTGAATGAAGGTATCATCGAGCATGTGTTTGAGGTGATGCGTGTTTGGCACCATTAACGCGGGCAAGAACGCGCCCTCGATGGTCATTGCATCATGCTACATCCGCCCGATCGATCGTCGTTCTAAAGAGCTCCACTGATGACACACATTAACCAATAATTGAGCTTGGATAGGTCAACTTGAGCTTGCTTAGTCACAATGCATGGCCTCTTCTCCGACGTCTCCATTGACGTTCTAGAACAGACTAGTGAGAACAAGTATACAGATTGATGGGAAGCAAAATGCGAGAGACAGAACATTGTATTGCTTCAGGGCGTCGACACGACACTTCCAGCTCGACTGTGTGTTGGCAGACCACCACTCATCATAGGCGTGCCCGGTTTCGACCTTGACCTGCTTCTGCTCATTCTGTTCTCGTATTTCTGCCGCTCTTCAACTCTAACTTCAGCTTCCTCTTCTTCATTCAGTAGGGTGCCTTCTATCTGTAGCGACCATTTCCCTCGCTCAGCTGCCGGAACAATTTCGAGATCGGCAACTCGAATTCCCATCGTTTCAGGTATTTGAGAGCCATAATCGTCGAGGAAAGTCCCAACACCATCTTCAAATGCATCATCTTCTCGTGCCACCACCGTTTCCTGAGAATCCGCAGCAGCCTCTTGACTAGGTTCATCGCTGTCATTGAGCCTGCCCTTCCGAGGTGTCTTGCGCTGTCGTCTGCTTGCACCCGTCCACGTCCAGCTCTTGGGAATTCTACTCTTACCCACTGCAGCTTGAAAATAGTTGTAGCATACCACTCCAATAAATCCTTCCGATAGGACATTTGTCCAGCCTTTGAGCTCATCACCACCTTCAGGTTTGAAGACTAGGAATGTAGCAGTTAGCCATGCCCAGCATGCACCAAACTCCTCGCCGACCTTTGTAAATGTGTTGCCATGCCGGTTGCTGGGTATGTCGCCAGAAGAGGGTGGGAGGAAAGCTTTGTTCAGGCTGGCATCAGGTCTTGCTGAGAGAACGGGATCGTGATATGAAAGGATCATCCCTCCTGCAGGTGGGAAGTAGGTTAAAAGTAGTGGCGCTAGATGTAAGGACAGTATCGCTGATATCGAGTTTGCAAGTCCGACAGGTGGTATTGGTAAGTACAGAGACAATCTCGTCGAGTAGAATGATGTGGCTTCAGTTGATTCAAGCTGTTGGTTTTGTGGCATCACTTGCTCTGCAGGTTGCTCAACCTCTTGCTCAAGGTCAGGCGCATCTGGAAGCTCAATATCATCCGTCACAGACTGCACCGGTGGTTCGAGGTGTTCTGGTGCTGCAGATAATGGGAGTTCATCCTCAACACTGTTGACTTTCTTCTTCTTCCTTTTCTCTTTCCTTGGAGTGGACGCTGATTGCGATACGCTCCCCTCCACAGGTACATCAGTGAGTTTGGAGTCTATTCGTAATTTGTCCCCTCCTCGGTCGTCCACCACATCCGTTGCCGGGTCTACCTCTTCCCTTCTTGTAGCCTTTCCTCTTGTCTTGTCTTTCTTTAGCGCCGGTGAGGTTTCTGCGTCATCGCTGGCAACAGAACCCGTGTCGGCTTCGGTCTTCACGGATGCAGAAGTATCTCGATCCTTGTTCCGCTGCTTCCTTTCCTTTCTCTCAGACTTCGAGGTTGATCCGTTGACTCCATCGACTTCGACAGCTTCCCCAAGCTGCTTCCGCTTTTTCTTCGGTTCCTTTGATTCACCGTCATGTTTTCGCTTCTTCGTGCTGCTCGAAATGTCGTCCCTGGTTTGCGCAGAGCTCAAAATTGTCGACATGGCTGCTCTTGTCGAGGTGCACGAGATGTTTCCTAAAATTTCTCGAAGTCGGCTGCGAAGAAAAAAGTTTGGACTTGGGGTGCACATGTTACGGTGCATCTACGGCCGAGTTTGTGGTCGAGGTATGCATGCTGCCTCAGGCATTAATGCACTACCAGCTCCAACAATCCCTCGTTCATCTATTGCAGTTCTTTATGTCCTCGTGGACGTGCGACATCTAGGGAATTGATGTTGTACTGATAGTATATCCTCTCTTGACATATCGGCGCTCTTGAGAAAGACACTCGATGATATGCTTCAGCGAAGGACAAATCTGAACACGACCACAATCTGTCCCTATGGCTGATTCAGCAATAGTACCGCTCCTCTCTTACCTAGGCTGGTCCTTTCTCCCTAATTTCGGCACGAACATCCTACAGAACGTCTTCTACAGAGTCACGATAAGAGCAGGACAGCCTCATCCGCAGCCGGGAACACAGCAATATGCACGAGATCATCGTCGAATTAGAGTGGTCGTCCTCTGCCTCTACCTGGTATACACACTGGCTCAATCGCTGTATGACGTGAAACTGGCAGGGGACTTCTACACGCTCCTCTCCGTTGATCCATATCGTACGACAGACAAGGAGATCAAGTCCCGACTAAGACGCCTCGCCGCAAAATTTCATCCAGACAAAATCGCAGCCACACCAAACAGTGATCAAACACAATTTCTACAGCTACGACTCGCTTCTGAAACCCTCACTACGCCTTCACATCGCTATGCATACACTCACTTCGGCCCCGCCGTCCTCACACACCTACCCAAGCCGGACGAGAACAACGTCAAGCGAGCGCTAGAAACAGCAAGTCTAGTCACAATTGCCCTTAAGAACAAAATACCATCATACATCCTCACTCTCCTCTTCGTACTCGTCCTAAACACCTTCATCCTCCCATCTCGTCAATCCGGCAAATTCTGGCGCTACCTCATAATCTTCGCCTCCTTCGTCCTAGAATTCTACCTTCTCACCCACGACATCCCAGCCCTACCACCCCTCCTCGAAAACTCAATAACGTTCCTCCGCGCCTACACACCCCTAGGCAACATCCTCCCCCCCGCACCTCCTCCCCTTCCAAATCCTCCAAATATCAACCCAACTAGCCCTAAGTCTAAACATCTTCATCTCTCAAGTCTCCGTCCTCTTCCCTTCTCCGGCAAGCCTAACAGCAACCTCCTCACCCCACCAATTCGCCGCCTGGCTAGCCGGACTCAATCAAGCCCTCGCCACTCTATCCACGGGAACGACCCGCGTCGACGAAGAAGCAAACGGCCTGCTTCAACTACAATTCGCTCCGTACAAAGGGCAGCCGGAGCACGTGCGCGAGATACGACGTGGCATGAAAGAGGGCGTGCTTATGAGCGTGGTCCGATCGAATCCGGATGTTCAGAATGCTATAAGGCAAGCTTTGGATAAACGGAAAGATAGTAGGACGAGTACGGCGGCTCTGGATGGTGGTGGTAGTGGTACTGGCAATGCAAGTGCACAGGGATTAAAATACCGAGCTGGGACTACGAGTAATAATGCGACGAGGAGACAAGATGATGGTGCTGACGTTGTGGATCTACTTGATTCAGATGAGCAGTTCATATGAGCTACGCCCATACTCGTGCATTGAACAAGCTCGCAGATAGGGTATAAAAACATACTTCTTCCTCATCCTTACCTACGTGTCTACTAAACCAGTGTAATCAAGAACGTTTGCATTCCTTTCCTGTGACCTTGCATTCTGAGATCATGAAGGTCACCCCTTTCGCTTCTTGTCTGCTATCATCCAATTACAAGTATCCGTTATACCTGCACTACACATGCCTGTGCCTGGTGTGTGCTCAGATCGTTGTCGTTCGAATAGCCGAAGAAGGTTGAGTATACATTGGGAATTGTTTCTGATTTGCACTACGTGACGAGTCAACATGAAAAACGGTTCTGCAAATGCCTTTATTCTTGCTATTCAGGCTAAACGGCACAATGTGCCAAACATGCTAAAATCTGTTTGAAGGAAATGGGTATCGTTTGAACCATGTATGCCTTGCCAGACATCTGACCAACAATATAACGCCGCACTCATTTCTGCATCTGATGGATAGCCTTTCGAGTTTTGAACATGATGTACCCACATGTTTCTGTGTCCGTATCTATACCTGTTCCTGTACTTAAGATCCAACGCCAGCTTGATGAAGAAGCACCAAGTAACTGCAACCCATTGGAAGCAATAAAAGACATGTGTGAAAGTGAAAACGCGGAAGACGCCACTACTGCTGCTCATATAGGAGCACTGTAGAACCAAACAGGTTAGGATTGTCCTTCTGTAAGACAGCTGGCTGGCCGTTCACTGTGATCTGATTTGTAGAAGCCTTAGTGACAAGACCAAAAAGATGGACATCGGATGAGCATTCAATACCAACCATATTCGTCTGACAATCTTCGCCTTCCAAGCACGTCTGTGTATAATTGTCGAAGAAACTGTACAAACCACCACCGAACATATAGACACTGGATGAATCGACAATTCGTAAGCCCCATGTCTTCTTGCAGTTGTCGTCTGTGCAGTCGGCGAAGTCAGGATCCGAGTAAGCGGTGTTAGGTGCGAAGCCTCCATTCAGTGCGTTTGGTGCAGACTGCATATAAGCAGTTTCGGTTTGAATACCACCCATGAATATGTTTTTCGCGTTCGAAAGTTGGTAGTTGTATAGTTGAGAGTGTTCAGAAGATGTACCCCAGAGCCATACAGGGCCTTGACTCTCGATCAGAACACCCCGACCGTTGAAGATACTCGTCTGATTAGGATTGTTCTTCGCGGGGTGTCCCAAATCGAGATCATGATCAGCGACCCAGAACCAGGTGTTTTCGAAATATGCTGAAGCGCTTTGGGTAACATGCAACATCAGGAAGGAGCCTGCGCAGTTTGGGTCAAAGACATCGCTCGTGCCAGCCTCACACTACGCAATCTGGAGCTCTGTGCCAGCGGTACCACCGACACGGAAGTGTGAGTCCCACATGCCGCATGAACCTTGTGTCTCCTCTTGCACATTCCATTCCATCATGATCGCGCCTGGTGCTGGACCTTTGGTCTCGAAAATCAAGTCAGAGATCTCAACATTACCAGTATCGCCAGGCTTTCCAACACGTACGGCAACTTGAGGATTGTTCACATCTGAGAAGTTGTTACCGCCGATCATGATCAGTGGCCAGATTTCACCAGTAATCCTAATGTTGCTCGGAACCTCAATGGTCTTCGTGATGTAATATGCACCATGGTCGAAAAAGAGGACTTGTTCTGAAGTGACCGTGTTTAATGCATTTTGAATTGCATCTGAGTCATCAGTGACACCATCACCTTTTGCACCAAGCTGTTTGACACTGAGAAAATTTGATTGTGCAACATCGAGATACTGCGGCTTGCTACGCTCAAAGACAGCACCATTGCTGTCGAGAAGAGGAGAAGGTAAAGTCTGCTTATTCATATGCTGCTGAAGAATCTTTGTCTGGGTGGGTATGACAGCAGAACCGGTGCACTTCGACGCGGGGATAGAGGCTGTGCCGTTGGCTGCACTTGTAGATTGGAAGGACGTAGTCGTTGTCCCTGGGGTCGAACGTAGAGGGGTCGGAGACACCGTGACCGTAGTAGTCATAGTTACTACGTCGGTGCAAGTGTAGTTCGGTCTGAAGGGGTTTGTACCAAAGCTTTGTGGGGTTCGCTTGACTTTCGAGGTGTTGCTAGAAGGTATGTAAGCATTACCCTGACCCCAAGCATCAACAATGACATTTCCAGCCAGAATCTGCGTGCCGGAAACATCTTGTATGGCGACCGCAGATCCAGTAAAATCGACGTTGTGTACCAAGAAAGTGCTTCCAGCTTCAGGAATAGTATTTGCACCATAGGAGGTAATAATCCCAGCCTTGGAAGCACTAATCTTGCTATCCATCAAAATAGAAGAACCAACAGTTTCGTTGCCGACAGCATCGGACCTCGAGATGTTGAGCCCAACCTGGCAATTGTTGACAGTCACTGACTTGAAGGTCCAGAGCCAATTCCAGAGCACTTGAATCGCGGTATTGCAGTTGTTGAAGGTCAAGTTGCGGGTTACGAACTGCTGATTACCAAGGAATGCCCCAACGTTGCCACCGTTGAAGACGATGTCTGCCATGAACATTCCAGATCCGTTCTCCATCATGATGCCTCGCTGTCGATTTGTTGAAGAAGGTGACTTCATGTTGAAGACAACATTCTGCATGCTGCATGCCTGTGAGACTTGCCAATGAATTCCATTGACCTCCCCACCACCTGACTTTTGCTCAGGCATGTCTGTCATATCTATGACAATGTTCTTGATTTGGCGGTAGAAGTTGTTTTGGTTCTGGTACCAGCCAGCTCCATTACCATTGGGAATGTACGGGTCGGCATCGATTAAAGCTAGGGCACCGTCGTCGAAGTCAGCAGTGCCTTTAAGTACAGGCATATTGAAACCATCACCAATCATCTGGGTATAGTAGTACATGATGAGGGAAGTCTTGACCATGTAGGTACCAGGTGGGAAGTAGACAATAGCTGGTGTGATGGTTGATGAATCACAATCGCCAAGTCCACATCGGTTGCCGTCTGAGATTGCTTTGTTGATGGCAACGGTGTCATCTGTCACTCCGTCACCCTTGGCGCCGTAATCTGTCTGAACATTGCGGAAGATCTTGTAACTTGAATCATTACCATATGCAACTGTACCAGCACGGCTGATGGTTGACATCCAGTAGGTCGAAGCACGTTTTTCGAGAACAGTGGGGGGAGATGTATCGGTAGGAGTTCGAGGCGCGGCCAGCGCCAGGGAGGCAAACAGGAGGAAAACCAGTTGTGTAAACATTTTTCGGGTGGTAGATCGATGCATTTTGATCCTTTATTTGTCTTATCAGATCGGTTGAAGAGGTGGATGTGCTATGGGTAGATTTGATGAAAGAATGGTTTGTGACCAGCACCGTGAAGGAGTATTCTTTGAAAAAGGACTGTAGAGTGACTAATACTGCTGGCGACCAGAAGAACTTGTTGGTGACAGCCGTGTTCACCCTGAGTTTTCCGTTAGAAGTATACTCGAGCCTTGCGGCAAACAGGAAGCTTTTATCACCTCTGCTCTGCTGAGACAAGGTTATGCTGCAGAAAGGTTTCTTTGTTTGTGTTGAAACAGATACACAATGCGCGTGGTACTGTTACGCCACCAGTTTTTTTGTTGAGGTCAATTGATCAGTTTTTGGAAAGAACGACTTTGCTCCAGGCAAGGAAGGAACAATCAAGTGAAATAAAGAAAGACAGTATTGACACACCGAAATAGTCACAGGAACAGCCACCTCAAGGTGAGAAAAGAGGGAAGAAGAAGAATATACACAATTCCTGCTGCGAATAATCGAATACAAGTAGTCACGCCAGCAGTCTGTGGTCAACTTGACATGTCACACGTAGCTGGCGCCCTGCCGAATACCTACACTCGGGCTCAGTGGAGCACCTGCCATCCTCAATCATGTTGCCTTCCGAGAACCTCATGCTCAAATCATCGTGGATCGTCGCGTGTTGAAACTACAGTCGATCATCCAGCACAAGCCCCTAATCAAGCTGAGCACTTCATGTTGACACGCATACGGTTGGTCGTTACCACACCCGGTTGTGGTGCGGAAGCCAAAGCTAGCCGGTGTCTAGCCGGAGGAGTCAAGTGGCGAGTGTCAATCTGAAGGGCGCTACAACAGGTGAACAGATGGTCTATTCGAGTTTGGGCATTTTTGGAGACAAACATTGCTCTCTAGCGGAAAGAATGTGGTGAAGAATGACTTTACAAAAGAGGTTACGTTGAGGCTCCTGCACGGAAGATTAGCGGCGGCAATATCCTTGGAAAATCGATTGGTTGTCGCATCTTTACCAGCTTCCTCGTCACCAGTTTCAGGTAGTCTTGTGAAACTCGGTCCACTGGCCCTGCTGATATCCTACCGACATCGTCACGTTGTCATCAGCCACTGACCTCCGTTGTACTGTACATCTGTGCGCCCGATCTGGACCAAGGCGAGCCACGATGAATGTTTCAAAGCTCATGTCTCCGTTGCCCTTAGTTGAAATTTGTGCTTCAAGTGGTGTGGACACAACATGGCTGGAGGCAACGTAACCGATGGTCAAAGCTTGAGTCGATCAAGCTACGAAGGTGTTCCTGTTCAAGCTGCGCAAGGAGGCGCAGGCAAGTCGTGATTTTTGTGACAACAATTCCGAAGTCTAATCATGTTGGTTGACCATAATGGGCCAGTGTGGCCACCCCAGAAGATGATTCACGCAACTGTGACAAGTACAACATGCTCTGTCTACCTAGGTATTCATATAGAACCGAGTAGTGGGCAGGTCCAACAGGCCATAGGCCTTTGAACATGAGACTTTTCAAGAAAATTGGCAGATTGATGGCCCAGATCGTTGGCACAGAGATCATAATAATTCATTAGAAACACTATCCTATGCTATTTCAACAGCTTCACGCTACAGTACGGGCTGGGTAAGGCTGGGTAGGAAACAAAACGCTTTTCTAAAAACCGACCAGCTCCCCCAGCGTTGATGAAAATTGTTCTATCTCTTTTTCTTCTTTTCGGGCGTCTTAGCACCAGCTCCCAGGATCGAGTCGAACGTAATGCTGGGATTGTATTGAGATACTGGTCTTGGCGCTTTCACGGGTGCCACTACCTCTTCTAGACTCACCTGTAAATTCGTACGACTCGAGGATCTTGAAAACCCTCCTATTCCTCCATCTCCATCGGCGGGCGTCATTGGTCGTAGTAAAGGCGACTGAGCAGGACTGTATTGTGGTGAAGTAGCTGATGCCAGGAGCGATGTTGATCCACGCCGGGAAGGTGAGTAAGGGCCCAGAAAGTTCTCGCTGGGTAATTCGGCTGGTGGCAGTTTGCCGGCATCTTCCAGCCATTGATTTGCAACCAGCCAGCAATGGCTTCTTCGGTAGATCCCTTCTGGCTGATGGTCAAGTACTTCCGTCGGGAGACTGAGAGTTTGACCAGCGCTACTAACGTTGAACCACGAACGGCTGGTTACTGTGTCTTCTCGCATCCATGGCTTTCCGCCTCTGGGCGCCTGGAACAAGAAGTATTCACATCCCTCAGTGAACTGAAGGTCTCGAGCATCGACGGCCGTCATCGGAAGCGCTTGGATGACGGCATACAGGAACAACCATTGCCCACAGCGGTTGTCAATGATCTGTTCAAGTGTGGCACCGGCCGCGAGTCGGCGCTCGTATGCCATGAAGTCCTGCACAAAGGCTGAAGGCTTGATGTATTCTCGATTGTACGAACCAAGCAACAACTCGTTGATCTCGTTGGCCTTCAATTTGGCCTCCCCTCTTTGTGACACTATCATATTGGCGCCTTTGAAGCTTTGGTCGAACGACGGAATCAGAGGCGTGTCAAAGGGTATTGGTGGCAATGTTGGTGGTGTACTTCGGTCGTATTCACTTTCAATAACTCTTAAGGCATATTGAATGGTTTCGGTTTTATCATTGATTGCGTCCTGCATCGGCTGCATGTCGATTGTCCGCGTCGTCATCTCGCGTGGGTTGGCAAGCATGTCGTACAGATCGCAGAAATCCATATACATTTCCTGAACAAGAATTCTATTTAGTCCGCTCAATTCGAAGTTGTTCTTTTTCGAGCTAGCTTTTGGAGGCCAAGCCCCATAGCGCCGCTTGTAGTGCGCAGTGGTAAACTTTCGGAAGTCGATGAATGCTAAGCGCCATGCTTTGAATCGGACAGATTTCGCTTCGGTCGCTGTTTGTGAGTTGGCAATGCCTGCAAACATGGAAGGAAACTCGAAATCGATAAGTTTGTGCTCAACGGTAGTTGTTCTAGTCTGGACATCCAGAGACGCACGTTCCAACCTGTTGATAGTAATGGGTGATATTTTCGCAAACTTAGGGCTGTTGATGGATTTGACATCCTCATACCGACCAGCAAGGTGAACGAACCCCTCATTGTACAGTTTCCAATATCTCATGTTCTCGCCAAGTACCACTGCTTCAATTGTCTTCTCGCGACTTGCACGTACGTCTGCGAGCCGAAGTTCGTCGCAATACCTTGCAAAACTCGTGTTGGCAACCTCGCCCAAAGTCGACCGGTCTTCACTGCTGTACTGCAGTCGTCGCAAAATACTCGCAATCCCCATAAAAATGGAAAACAACGACACCTGACGAGGTGTCGAAACAAGAGCACCACCGGTCAAGAATGAAAAGAAATTCCGATAAAGTATCAATAGCTCCAAATCATCACCTTGCGCCGTCGCGTAAGGAGCAGAATAATCACCCTCAAGTTCGAGAGGCAAGTACACAACTGTCGGATTGTCAATTGGCGGTATGATCTGGGGAATGGACGTGGTTTGGTTGCTGTTATACCCAGGCTGGGGTAGCGGCTCGAAGTCTAGCTCGTTCAACCGGATCGCGGCGAAAGATTGATCTATGCTCGGCTTGTCGAGGTAAGCATAGCTTCGTGATTCGGCAAAATAGGCCGAATGGACGCGAAATTGTGGCCCTCGACCTGTAGACTCAGGATACAAGTGCACAACCACATCACCCTCGATGTCCCAAAGCTCAGTAACTTTATCGCCTGTCAACAGGGGTGTCAAATCGTATGGTATGTGCTCTTTCAGTCCGGCGATCCATGCTCTCTGATGCGATTCTCCATCGTCAAACCTGGTTTTGTCTAATCTTCCACCAGGCAGCGTAGCTTTCTTCTTCGACAATTTGCCTTGTCCTGCGGGTGATGCAGGTGATGACGGAGCCGAAGCGGCTATGCTGCCAGGAACCTGGAGCCGAACAGGTGTTTGTGGCCTACTACGACTGCTCTCCCTATCAGACGCATAGTCCAGCGTTCCATTTCGTGTCGCTGGCCTGCTCGATGGTCTTGGAGTAATACCTGATGCTGTTTCGCGAAAGGTGGGTGGAGGCTCGAGCGTCGGAATTGAAGATGCGTTGAGATTCAGATCTGATGTTGAGGTAAGACGTTGTTTTTGCAATCGGTGCGAGGATGTGGGACTGGCGGAGGGGGAAGGAGCTGCAGAAACCGGCCTTGAATTAGTATAGTTTCCTGCTCCTGCGCTACCCGTCTCCTTGTCCTTAGACAGTCCAAATAACGATGACAATCTTTTCGACATCTTTGTCTCTTCCAAAACAATGGTTCGTGTCTATTCTATTTTTTCGAACCTCCAAACATTTG
>Ga0115849_10069_pt1 | contig 11956 bp, 5 predicted proteins | sample InSIn3SAF170_FD_83863 | JGI IMG/M metagenome (GOLD analysis project Ga0115849, IMG submission 83863) | reverse complement strand
CCGGAATGTCGCGCGTCGCGATCGACGTGTATGGTGAAGAAGGGGTACAAGAAGTGTGGCCCTTGCATGAAAAAGGGTATGTCGTGTGGTGGCAACTTCTCTCAAGCCAATTTCGACAAATGGGAGAAGAAACGTGAAGAACTAGAAAATCAGGCGCGAGTGTGTCGGAAGTTGATGAAGGTGTTCGCCAGGCAGCTCGATGCTCAGCGGAAGCAGTTGGAACATGTGCAGGAAAAGATCGACACGATTGTGGCTCGTCGGGATGCCATGTTAGAGCATGAAGCTCGGGCGCTGGGTTTGATGGATGAGATGGGTGCCGAGGCGTCGGAGGTGGATCAGTTCGACTTCAATGATCCGTTGTTTCTGCAGGACGATCCTGAGGGCCTAGAGATGCCCATGTTTTCTCTGGGGGTGATACCGGGTTTTGATGGGGCGGTGTCCCCTGGTTAGGTTGTGTGAAGGATATCCGTCTCCTCAGTCATGGCGTAGTATGAACCAATCTGGGTTCTTGGTTTTGATTTGTCGGAGTACCTCTTTGTTCAGGTTGGTTTCTGGTTCCCATGAATTCTCAGATGGGTCATAATCTAGCCATTTGATCAAGAACATCCTTCGATTGTTTTCCCATTTGAATCCTAAGACTTCCTCCACGTCGTATTCTTTGTCCGTTTGTTCGAGGGGTTGTGATGTCTCAAGAGGTGTCTCCGGGTTTGCTGGTTCAAGGAGTGCGATGTGGAATACCGGATGGATCTTCATGTTCTTGGGGAGTTGGAGCCGGTAAGTGACTGGTCCAAGCTTATCTTTGATCTTGAATGGTCCCAGTTTTTTGAAGTCCAGTTTGCTGTTGGGTCGCTTTGTCTTGATGTTTTTTCTGATTAGGTAGACGGGGTCCCCCCTCGAAAGGGTCGGTCCCTCGATCCTATGTCGATTGGCAAAGCGGGCCATGCGTTGAGCTATGAATTCAAGCTCTGTTTTCAGGTGTTCGTGGAGTTCCTTCATTTGTTCCACGGTAAGTCTTGCAAGCTCGTTCGTTCTGTCTGTTTTAATCGCATTCCTGGTAAAGTTGGGATGGAACCCGTAGTTAGCGTAGAAAGGCGAAACACCGGTAACTGCTGTGTTATTGTTGAAACAGAATTGGGCCAAAGGTAAGAGTGAAACCCAATTGTCCTGTCTGTGGTTGATATAGCAGCGTAAGTATTGCTCTAGCGTCTGATTTGTCCTTTCTGTCTGTCCATCGGTTTCGGGGTGAAACGCGGTAGAGAACTTGGCCTTTGTACCAAGTTGATTCATTAACGTTTGTAGGAATTGAGACGTGAACGTGGATCCTCGATCTGAGATAATGGTTTTCGGCATGCCATGTTCGGCAAATACCGTTCTCATGAAGAGGTAAGCTAACTGTTTAGCGTTTGTAGTTGTATTGCAAGGTAAGAAGTACGAGTACTTCGTCATTCGGTCGCAGATCACGAGGATGCTATCGTAAGCTGTACCCGTGAGGGGATCCTCGGATTTGGGAAGTTCAACGATGAAATCCCAAGTGATCGTTTGCCAGGGGTATTCTGGAACAGGTGTAGGTTGTAGAAGGCCGTATGGTTTGTGCCGTGAGGGCCTGGCTTTCTGACAGACCATGCATTTCCCAACGTATTCTTCGACGTCGGCGCGCATTCCTTTCCAGGAGTAGTCTCGAGTGAGTAGTTCTAGCGTCTTGTTGACTCCGGGGTGTCCTGCAAGTGTATCGTCATGGCATAACTTCAGTGCCTCAAGTTTATCTTGAGCAGATATAGGGGTGGAGATTGATCGTTCGGCCATCATTATGGTTCGATTGAAGACTAAAGAGTCTCCTTCGACTTTGAGCAAGGCATCGCTAGGCTTGACTTTCGATCCTTCTTCATAGTCGGGTCTTCGGCTTAGAGCGTCGGCTCGGCCGTTCTCCTTTCCCTTAACATAGTGGATTCTGAAGTTGTAAGCTGACATGGTTTCGGACCAACGAATAAGTCTCCCGTGGAGTTTTTTAGTCGTCGTCCAGTATAGAAGGTTTTTGTGGTCGGAATAGATGTCGACCGTATACTTGGGTCCTTCGCAGTAGACACGCCAATGTCGAAGGGCTTCGACGATGGCTAGGAGTTCCTTATCGTAGATCTCGTAGTTGAGTTCCGGTCCGGTAAGTTTTCTCGAGTGGTAGGCAACGGGTAACCACTTTCCGTTGTCGTCAGGCTGAAGTATGCATGCTCCGATTGCATAGTCAGATGCGTCAGTTTCAAGGTGTATGGGTTTTTCTGGATCAAACATAAGGAGCAGGGGTGCAGAGGTAAAGCGTCTTTTCAGTTCAAGGAAGGCCTCTCGCGCGTCAGCGCTCAGTGCAACATCTTTTGCACGCCTTTCTTGGTTAGATTTGAGAGTGCTGCAGTAACGCGGGAATATCCCTCGATGAATCGGCGATAGAAGTTCGCAAATCCCAAGAAGGATTGTACGTCTTTCACCGATCTCGGTTCTGGCCACTCCAAGACATCTTTGATTTTGTCAGGGCTCATTTTGAGTCCCTGGTCAGAGACAATGTACCCCAAGAAGGGTACTTCGTGTTTGTGGAACTCGCATTTCTCCAGTTTAACTGGGAGTCCTTTTTCTCTGAGTTTGGTAAGCACCTTTCGAACATGTTGTACATGTTCCTCATAGGTTTTGGAAAAGATCAGAACATCGTCAAGGTAAGCGACGACGAAGTCATCCAGGTATTCCCGGAGAGCGTTGTTGATCAAGGATTGGAAAGACGCAGGTGCGTTTGTGAGCCCAAAGGGCATCACACAGTACTCGTATTGGCCGTATCGAGTCCTGAATGCTGTCTTCCACTCTTCTCCTTGCTTAATACGGATCCGGTAGTATGCCTCGCGAATGTCGATTGCAGTGAACCATTTCATGCCTTGAAGGCGGTCCTGCAACTCGTCAATTCGTGGCAAGGGATATCGGTTCTTGACAGTGATCTCGTTGAGTTTTCGAAAGTCGACGCAAAGGCGTTTGGTTTTGTCCTTCTTTGGTACAAAAAGGATGGGTGAAGCGGCTGGTCCGCTTGATTCGCGTATAAATCCTTTGGCGAGATTCTTTTCGATATATGTCTTGAGTTCGATCTCTTCTTCCCTGGTGAGGGTATAGAGTGGTCCGTAGGTTGGTTCTTTTCCTGGTATCAGGGGTATCTCATGATCCCATGGTTTATGCTCCGGTAGTGCATCTTTACCGAGCTTTTCTTCGAACACGTCCTTAAAGTCTTCATATTCTTTAGGACATTCGACAGGCTCTACTGACGCTAGAGTCCTGCCCTGAGGCCTAACCCAAATGGCCTTGGTGATGTTCGTCGTTCCTTTGCTGGATGGCAACCCGAAATGCCTGCAATTAGGAAACGTGAGGAGTCTCGTGCTCCAATTAATAAGTGGATTGTGCTTCTTGAGCCATGCCATACCTAGAACCAAATCATATTTCATAGGTGTAACGTCCAGGGTGATTGGTTCGACATGCCCGTCGATATTGAGATTGATATCGCGAAGTTCTTGATTAACTTGTCCTTGATCGCTACCATTAAACCCGGACAGGGTATATGGCTCGCTCTTTTTGCGCTGGTAGCTATTCAGCTGGTGAGCAACACGAGGGTTGACGTAGTTCCCTTGTGCTCCGGAGTCGATCAGGGTGCGTGCTGGTATGCCTGCGATTTCAGCATTGATCACCAAGCACTGGCTATAAGATGCAATAGCCATCAGGGGTCGAGTTGGACTCTTGTAGGGCCTACGGAAGCGTCGTCCAGCGATCTTCCGGCCTACTCGTTTTTTGACCAATGTAAGTGCCTTCCAATTGTGTCGTGATAAGGGCACTCCTTGAGTTTACATTCCCCCCTTTCTTCAAGAATGCGTCCCGCATTGTCGGAAGAAATAGGTCTCGTCAGATCTCGAGGGTCAAAATGCATGAGATGCGTGTGCTCATCTCCATAGTGGTCACACGTCTCTGGCCATACGCACAGAAATTTGTATGCAGCGAAGTCGCTGTCCCAAATATCGTCTATCATCACGGGATAGGGATATGGTTCGGGTGTTTCAGGTATTTCCAATGAGCCGTCGTCGTAGTCTGGTCCTCCTTCGTCCTCGAGGTCGCATGTTGGAAAGTTGATGCCGCTCATTTGGATTGCAGGTTCAATGACTCCCGTCTTTGTGTCGTCATCGACGGTCAGGGTTCTTTGTTCGTAGTCATTGTTGAGGTGGATATGATTCCATCCTTTGTTCTGGTGTGTGCATCGGGGGTGGATACAGTATCCTAGTTTGACAAATGCAGGTATGTTTTTTCTAGCTTGTCGTGGGTTATACCAGGTGTGTTGATGTTGAGCATCTTCCTGGCAATATTCCGACTTGCACCACTCAGTGTGATAGTAGTAAGTCTTTGCGTGGGCGAAGTGTTCGGTATAGCTCGTGATTTCAAGCCTTCCTTCGTCCATCGTTACTACTTCTGCCTTAGGTCCGTCAGCACAGCAAAGTGCTCGGTTGATTGGCATTGGTGTCCGTGATCTCTGTTTGACCTTGTTGGCTTCCTTCCTGGGATAGTACCCCAGGTCTTTGTCGGCCTGGTGCGTGAGGCACTGGTCATCATAGCATCCGCTCCAGTGGAGTTTGCCATGGTTAGAGTTGTCTGGGTCAGAAACGGAGTCTGCCCAGGTCACGGTTGGTTCTCGAGAGGTTTCTGCCATTCCGAACTGTCTCGGTTTCCCTTTGATAAAAGGTTTCTTGCCTTTCTTGGCGAAGCAGTCGTTTGCAATATGACCTTCCTTTCCGCAGTATAAGCAGAGGTTGTTTTTGATTCGTCGTTCTCGTTCTGCTTGGGAAAGGGGTCCTTTCTTGAAGGTATTGCGTTTTTTGTTGGCATTGTCCAAGTCCATGGGCATGGGTCCCCCGTAGAAACGTGGCTTCCCGGTATTGGGCTTGTGTTGATGTTTTGCCCATGTAACAACCCTTGGTCCCTTGTTCTCCTCGCGGAATTCCCGGAGCTTATTGTCGACGGAGATAGCTTCCTCAATGAAGGTTGCTACTTTGTCCGGTATTGTTTTGTGGATAAATTCCCGCCGGATCTCTGTCTTAAGTCCGTTCCTGAAGAAGGGTACACTTACACCGTCTCCCCAGTTCAACACTGCCATGAGTGCTCTAAACTGAGTCGCGTATTCCTGCACCGTGCCCGTCTGGGTTAGTGTCATAATACGTCGTTCTGCTTCTCGTTCTTCATCCTGTGCTCCGAAGATGGTCTTGAGCTTATCCTTGAACCCCGTATAGGTATCGAAGAGAGCTCTAGTATCTTCCTCCTGACTGGCCGTCTCTTGTTCCAAGTAGTCCTTAAGGTAGGGTCGAACCCAGGTTTCAGCGGGTCCGGTAAGGTAAGTTGTAGTAAACAAGATTTTGGTAGCAGCATTGGGAAACTTGGTCGGGTTGAGCTTGATGTAGACATCGAGCCTTTGGATGAAAGGTGCCAAGTCCTTCTTGCTTCCGTCAAAGGTGTTAGGAGGCTTACCAAAGCTGGTAGAGCTTCCGTCGTGTTGAGCCATGGAGGATCTTGAGGATGATGGTGTTGATCGAGAGTTGAGACTGGTTGAGCTAGTGTTACCCAAGTGAAGGCGCTGAAGATTGCTAGCGATGTCACTTGGTGTGGGTGACTTGGTATTTTCTCGAGAGGATTTAGTTGTCATGTCCTGAAGCCTTGTTACCAGAGGCGGTAATCAATGTATCACGCAAGTTCCTAACCCTAGGGTAAGTAGGGTTAATCACAGGAGTGGGTGGTAGCTGATTAGTAACAAGAAGTGTGAACAGTGACACAGGGATGTACCGATGATGAGGTCTCAAAGGTATAGGTGGAATTGGTGAGGGAGATTGATTACGGAGTATCAACTATCTAGACTATGAGTATAGAAGGTGTGTATAGATATACACTTCGTGGTGTTACCATTTCATAGTATCCAAGGTGTCCAAGGTTGGCCTTGGTGACCTTGTGAACCTTGGCCAGGTTCACCTTGATTGGCTGGTTTCCATTAAAGTCACATGCCAGATACAGATCTCTTTGTTTGCTTGGTTTGTTTCCTGCCGGCCATGTTTTGGTCGTGACAGTTTTCCACTACCCCTCTTGAGAGAGCACTCATCTGTGAAAATAACCTTGAACCACTGACTCCAGGTCCAGTCCTTCACTGCTAAACACCACTTTAGGCGTGCCTTCGCGTGGTCCGCGTCCAAGAGAGGTCTTTTCTTCTTGATCCAATGCTCTATATGGAAGTTTTGAAGGATTCGATATATCGTTGAGTCCGATACTTTAACGCCGAGATCCTCACGAATTTTAGCGTACGTCGCATCAGGATTTCGTTTAACAATGAAGAGAAGGCGTCTATTTGTCCGGGCGTCAGTTATATAAGGACGTCCCGACCGTGGTCGTGAAATGCCCTCCGATCGAAGTAGAAGGCGCCGTAAAGTGGTTTTTACGGTGGAAACCTTTAAATGGACTGCCTCGGCTATTTGACGAACTGTCTTACCAGATTCCTTCATACCTTCAATGCGACCACGTAAATATGGAGTTAGTTCCTTACCGCTTCCCATGGTAGTAGTAATTTATATGATAATGCGAAGTTGCGTGGAACAGAATTAATTTACAAGGAAGGGTGGTTGGATCGCAAAAGTGAGGTTTCAGATAATTGGAGAAAAGGATTCAAACTTTTGACGTAGTACTGTAGTGCCATAGCAACGGCATGGATTGCTGAACTAATGCAAAGCTATGACGGATTCAATTTTCGCGTTTGACGATGATGCGCAGAGTTCCCACGATGTGTTGCTTGCATGAAGCCATGCTTTTCTGGGCACAAACACGTTGTCCACCGAACCAAACATGGCGACAGCAATACTGTACAATAACGCCATAGTAAGCAGATCCGAAGGCGCCCAGCCATGGTGTGGGCTGCCTCAGGCTCAGCACAGTACCAGCCACTATCCTGTAGCTCCTCTAAACAGTACTGCAACTGGTGCTGAGAAGGATTCGGAGAATACGCAATCATTCCCGGGTATTTTCAATGCCCTAATTCGATTATTTTGATCGTCCTTTTGTGGGCCAAACAACAAAGATCGGAAGCGACTCTTTTCCTCCACCATCTGCAATCCCTGTTGGGATGTTCACAGGTACTAGGATTACTGCTGTGGAACCAGTCCAAGGAAGTCAGTGTGACTACAGTACTTGTACTATAATGTCGTGTATGCATATCTACAATATCGTAGAGTTGTTTCAAGAACATGCTCGACTCCGGGAGAGGCTACATACGCACACCATCCCCAACACTGATCTACGCATACTAAGTCTTGATCAGCGTGAACAAAGAATGTTGATCAAGTTTTCTCCTTCTGTACTTAGTTCGCTAGTTGGTCGTTCGAGTCAACGATTCATGAGCTGTCCACGATGCTTAATGGCCGGTGATCGTCCACAGCCACATTTCTCTGCATCGAGAGGCATTCCCAATTCTAAGGTTACGGGTGGATGAAAGGAAACTCGTACAATGCCAGCAACATTTCAGCTGTGGTTCATCTCATTCATTCTCCTGCCCCAACTGGCATTGTAGAGCAAATAATGACGAAGGAATATCTATTTTACGGCTTATATTGAGTCATATCGACACTGGCTTATTGCTTTTTCAGGAATCGATGAGCTTCGAACTCGGTGACCGTTCGATTGCATTATTATCATCTTGTTCGACTTCCTTACTGTCGTTACCAATTAATCGTCGTGTATAGGCTGACGTTCTGAGGTGGGTGAATTTGGTAAGCTTTGACTCATCTGAGGCAACCAACCTTTTATTGTCCTGATTCATAGGACTGACATGCCCTCCTATTAGCGTCGACAATTATCTGCACACCCGAACCATATCCCTATCCCGTGATGATAGACGATATTTGGGACAGCGACTTCGCTGCATACAAATTTCTGTGCGTATGGCCAGAGACGTGTGACCACTATGGAGATGAGCACACGCATCTCATGCATTTTGACCCTCGAGATCTGACGAGACCTATTTCTTCCGACAATGCGGGACGCATTCTTGAAGAAAGGGGGGAATGTAAACTCAAGGAGTGCCCTTATCACGACACAATTGGAAGGCACTTACATTGGTCAAAAAACGAGTAGGCCGGAAGATCGCTGGACGACGCTTCCGTAGGCCCTACAAGAGTCCAACTCGACCCCTGATGGCTATTGCATCTTATAGCCAGTGCTTGGTGATCAATGCTGAAATCGCAGGCATACCAGCACGCACCCTGATCGACTCCGGAGCACAAGGGAACTACGTCAACCCTCGTGTTGCTCACCAGCTGAATAGCTACCAGCGCAAAAAGAGCGAGCCATATACCCTGTCCGGGTTTAATGGTAGCGATCAAGGACAAGTTAATCAAGAACTTCGCGATATCAATCTCAATATCGACGGGCATGTCGAACCAATCACCCTGGACGTTACACCTATGAAATATGATTTGGTTCTAGGTATGGCATGGCTCAAGAAGCACAATCCACTTATTAATTGGAGCACGAGACTCCTCACGTTTCCTAATTGCAGGCATTTCGGGTTGCCATCCAGCAAAGGAACGACGAACATCACCAAGGCCATTTGGGTTAGGCCTCAGGGCAGGACTCTAGCGTCAGTAGAGCCTGTCGAATGTCCTAAAGAATATGAAGACTTTAAGGACGTGTTCGAAGAAAAGCTCGGTAAAGATGCACTACCGGAGCATAAACCATGGGATCATGAGATACCCCTGATACCAGGAAAAGAACCAACCTACGGACCACTCTATACCCTCACCAGGGAAGAAGAGATCGAACTCAAGACATATATCGAAAAGAATCTCGCCAAAGGATTTATACGCGAATCAAGCGGACCAGCCGCTTCACCCATCCTTTTTGTACCAAAGAAGGACAAAACCAAACGCCTTTGCGTCGACTTTCGAAAACTCAACGAGATCACTGTCAAGAACCGATATCCCTTGCCACGAATTGACGAGTTGCAGGACCGCCTTCAAGGCATGAAATGGTTCACTGCAATCGACATTCGCGAGGCATACTACCGGATCCGTATTAAGCAAGGAGAAGAGTGGAAGACAGCATTCAGGACTCGATACGGCCAATACGAGTACTGTGTGATGCCCTTTGGGCTCACAAACGCACCTGCGTCTTTCCAATCCTTGATCAACAACGCTCTCCGGGAATACCTGGATGACTTCGTCGTCGCTTACCTTGACGATGTTCTGATCTTTTCCAAAACCTATGAGGAACATGTACAACATGTTCGAAAGGTGCTTACCAAACTCAGAGAAAAAGGACTCCCAGTTAAACTGGAGAAATGCGAGTTCCACAAACACGAAGTACCCTTCTTGGGGTACATTGTCTCTGACCAGGGACTCAAAATGAGCCCTGACAAAATCAAAGATGTCTTGGAGTGGCCAGAACCGAGATCGGTGAAAGACGTACAATCCTTCTTGGGATTTGCGAACTTCTATCGCCGATTCATCGAGGGATATTCCCGCGTTACTGCAGCACTCTCAAATCTAACCAAGAAAGGCGTGCAAAAGATGTTGCACTGAGCGCTGACGCGCGAGAGGCCTTCCTTGAACTGAAAAGACGCTTTACCTCTGCACCCCTGCTCCTTATGTTTGATCCAGAAAAACCCATACACCTTGAAACTGACGCATCTGACTATGCAATCGGAGCATGCATACTTCAGCCTGACGACAACGGAAAGTGGTTACCCGTTGCCTACCACTCGAGAAAACTTACCGGACCGGAACTCAACTACGAGATCTACGATAAGGAACTCCTAGCCATCGTCGAAGCCCTTCGACATTGGCGTGTCTACTGCGAAGGACCCAAGTATACGGTCGACATCTATTCCGACCACAAAAACCTTCTATACTGGACGACGACTAAAAAACTCCACGGGAGACTTATTCGTTGGTCCGAAACCATGTCAGCTTACAACTTCAGAATCCACTATGTTAAGGGAAAGGAGAACGGCCGAGCCGACGCTCTAAGCCGAAGACCCGACTATGAAGAAGGATCGAAAGTCAAGCCTAGCGATGCCTTGCTCAAAGTCGAAGGAGACTCTTTAGTCTTCAATCGAACCATAATGATGGCCGAACGATCAATCTCCACCCCTATATCTGCTCAAGATAAACTTGAGGCACTGAAGTTATGCCATGACGATACACTTGCAGGACACCCCGGAGTCAACAAGACGCTAGAACTACTCACTCGAGACTACTCCTGGAAAGGAATGCGCGCCGACGTCGAAGAATACGTTGGGAAATGCATGGTCTGTCAGAAAGCCAGGCCCTCACGGCACAAACCATACGGCCTTCTACAACCTACACCTGTTCCAGAATACCCCTGGCAAACGATCACTTGGGATTTCATCGTTGAACTTCCCAAATCCGAGGATCCCCTCACGGGTACAGCTTACGATAGCATCCTCGTGATCTGCGACCGAATGACGAAGTACTCGTACTTCTTACCTTGCAATACAACTACAAACGCTAAACAGTTAGCTTACCTCTTCATGAGAACGGTATTTGCCGAACATGGCATGCCGAAAACCATTATCTCAGATCGAGGATCCACGTTCACGTCTCAATTCCTACAAACGTTAATGAATCAACTTGGTACAAAGGCCAAGTTCTCTACCGCGTTTCACCCCGAAACCGATGGACAGACAGAAAGGACAAATCAGACGCTAGAGCAATACTTACGCTGCTATATCAACCACAGACAGGACAATTGGGTTTCACTCTTACCTTTGGCCCAATTCTGTTTCAACAATAACACAGCAGTTACCGGTGTTTCGCCTTTCTACGCTAACTACGGGTTCCATCCCAACTTTACCAGGAATGCGATTAAAACAGACAGAACGAACGAGCTTGCAAGACTTACCGTGGAACAAATGAAGGAACTCCACGAACACCTGAAAACAGAGCTTGAATTCATAGCTCAACGCATGGCCCGCTTTGCCAATCGACATAGGATCGAGGGACCGACCCTTTCGAGGGGGGACCCCGTCTACCTAATCAGAAAAAACATCAAGACAAAGCGACCCAACAGCAAACTGGACTTCAAAAAACTGGGACCATTCAAGATCAAAGATAAGCTTGGACCAGTCACTTACCGGCTCCAACTCCCCAAGAACATGAAGATCCATCCGGTATTCCACATCGCACTCCTTGAACCAGCAAACCCGGAGACACCTCTTGAGACATCACAACCCCTCGAACAAACGGACAAAGAATACGACGTGGAGGAAGTCTTAGGATTCAAATGGGAAAACAATCGAAGGATGTTCTTGATCAAATGGCTAGATTATGACCCATCTGAGAATTCATGGGAACCAGAAACCAACCTGAACAAAGAGGTACTCCGACAAATCAAAACCAAGAACCCAGATTGGTTCATACTACGCCATGACTGAGGAGACGGATATCCTTCACACAACCTAACCAGGGGACACCGCCCCATCAAAACCCGGTATCACCCCCAGAGAAAACATGGGCATCTCTAGGCCCTCAGGATCGTCCTGCAGAAACAACGGATCATTGAAGTCGAACTGATCCACCTCCGACGCCTCGGCACCCATCTCATCCATCAAACCCAGCGCCCGAGCTTCATGCTCTAACATGGCATCCCGACGAGCCACAATCGTGTCGATCTTTTCCTGCACATGTTCCAACTGCTTCCGCTGAGCATCGAGCTGCCTGGCGAACACCTTCATCAACTTCCGACACACTCGCGCCTGATTTTCTAGTTCTTCACGTTTCTTCTCCCATTTGTCGAAATTGGCTTGAGAGAAGTTGCCACCACACGACATACCCTTTTTCATGCAAGGGCCACACTTCTTGTACCCCTTCTTCACCATACACGTCGATCGCGACGCGCGACATTCCGG
>Ga0115849_10068_pt1 | contig 12011 bp, 13 predicted proteins | sample InSIn3SAF170_FD_83863 | JGI IMG/M metagenome (GOLD analysis project Ga0115849, IMG submission 83863) | reverse complement strand
AGTAATCCACGATCCGCAAATTTTAGACCAAGTTCTTCTAATCCTAATTCATCAGTATTAGGGCGACGGCCAACTGTAACTAATACATAATCAGCTTCGATAATTTGCAAACTTTGGCTCTGAAGTTACTATCCTTGAAGGTGCAAAAGATATTTTAGGCGGATTTGAAAAGCAAATGACACAACCTGTTAAAAAAGGTATGAAAGAAAAAGGTATCGAAATCGTTACTGAAGCAATGGCAAAATCTGCAGAAGAAACTGAAAATGGTGTCAAAGTAACTTATGAGGCAAAAGGTGAGGAACAAATTATCGAAGCTGATTATGTATTAGTTACAGTTGGCCGTCGCCCTAATACTGATGAATTAGGATTAGAAGAACTTGGTCTAAAATTTGCGGATCGTGGATTACTAGAAGTGGACAAACAAAGTCGTACTTCTATTGAAAATATCTTTGCGATTGGAGATATTGTACCTGGATTACCATTAGCTCACAAAGCTAGTTACGAAGGTAAAGTTGCTGCTGAAGCGATAGATGGTCAAGCCGCAGAGGTAGACTATATTGGTATGCCAGCAGTTTGCTTTACAGAACCAGAATTAGCACAAGTTGGTTATACTGAAGCTCAAGCAAAAGAAGATGGTTTATCAATTAAGGCTTCTAAATTCCTTTATGCAGCTAATGGACGAGCTTTATCATTAGATGATACAAATGGTTTTGTTAAGTTAATTACACTTAAAGAAGATGATACGCTTATTGGAGCACAAGTTGTAGGTACTGGCGCATCTGATATTATCTCTGAATTAGGTTTAGCTATTGAGTCAGGTATGAATGCTGAAGATATCGCATTAACTGTACATGCACACCCAACTTTAGGTGAAATGACAATGGAAGCTGCTGAAAAAGCAATTGGTTATCCAATTCATACTATGTAATTACTAGTTAATAATGATAAATGTATATAAATTAATATGATTTATTTATGATTTTTACGTATATTACTTTTTCGTTTGTATAGTCACGGACTGGCATAGACATACGTATCTTAAATCATTTCAAAATGCCCTTAGCGTTTAGCTACTCTAAATAATAGCAATCTGCTAGGGGTATTTATTCATGGTGGGATAGAATTCAAAAATGGATTTTATCCCATCTTTTTATGCCAATAAAGGTATACTGTGTTATTTTAAAATATATATATATCTAAATTTGAAAATAAAAGTATATAAAGGAGAGGACACTATGGAATATGAATATCCATTAGATTTAGATTGGACAAATGATGAAATGATGAAAGTAATTCATTTCTTTAATAAAATCGAAAATTATTATGAGTCATCTGTAAAAGGTGACGAAGTTTTAAATGCTTATAAAAATTTTAAACATATTGTGCCTGGAAAAGCTGATGAAAAACAGATTTTTAAAGAATTTGAAAATAAAAGTGGTTATAATAGTTACAAAGTAGTTCAAGAAATTAAAAAAAATCCAAATCAAACTTTATTTAGTAAAGATTTCGACTAACTTTTTCTATCAAATCCACAATAATAAGTTAATATAAAACTATTGATTACGTAGCTATATTCTGTTATTTTTATTAAGCATTAAACAAAATGTTTGATATAAGTAAACATGATATAGCTTTTTTAGGTGGTTAGAAAGATGAATATTGGATACAAATTACGTAATTTAAGAAGAATAAAAAATTTGACACAAGAGGAATTAGCAGAGCGAACTGATTTATCAAAAGGATATATATCACAAATTGAAAGTAATCATGCTTCACCTAGTATGGAAACATTTTTAAATTTAATAGAAGTACTTGGTACTTCTGCAAGTGACTTTTTTAAAGAACCGTCAGATGAGAAGGTACTTTATAAGAAGAAGGAACAGACCATTTATGATGAGTATGATAAAGGTTATATCTTGAACTGGCTTGTAGCGAATTCTAATGAATTTGACATGGAACCATTAATCCTAACTTTACGACCAAATACCTCATATAAAAACTTTAAACCATCTGAATCAGATACTTTTATCTATTGTTTAAATGGTGAAGTATCACTTCAATTAGGAAATCAAGTATATAAAGCTTGTAAAGAAGATGTACTTTATTTTAAAGCGAAAGATAAACATCGCTTATATAACGAAACAGATAAAGAAGTGAAGGTTTTAATCGTTGCCACAGCTTCATATTTATAGGAGGAAACTGTATGAATCCATTGCTTTCTTTTAAAGATGTCAGTAAGGGCTTTGAAGATGTACAAATACTAAATTAAATTAATATTGATATTGAACCAGGCTATTTTTATACACTATTAGGTCCCTCAGGTTGTGGAAAAACAACAATTTTAAAACTCATAGCAGGATTTGAATATCCTGATAGTGGAGATATTATATATAAAGATAAACCTATTGGTAAAATGTCACCGAATAAGCGTAAGGTAAATACTGTATTCCAAGACTATGCATTGTTTCCACATTTAAATGTATTCGACAATATTGCATATGGTTTAAAATTAAAAAAATTAAGTAAGTTAGAAATTAAGCGTAAGGTTACTGAAGCACTTCAGTTGGTGAAATTAAGTGGTTATGAACATAGGCAAATACAAGGTATGAGTGGTGGACAAAAACAACGTGTAGCCATAGCACGGGCAATTGTTAATGAGCCTGAAATATTATTATTAGATGAGTCTTTATCCGCATTAGATTTAAAATTACGAACTGAAATGCAATATTTATTGAGAGAACTTCAATCCCGTTTAGGTATAACCTTTATATTTGTAACTCATGATCAAGAAGAGGCCCTAGCATTAAGTGATTATATTTTTGTTATGAAAGATGGCAAAATTCAACAATTTGGAACACCAATAGATATATACGATGAACCAGTTAACCGATTTGTTGCTGATTTTATAGGAGAGTCCAATATAGTTGAAGGTACAATGGTTGAAGATTTTGTCGTTAATATTTATGGTCAAAATTTTGATTGTGTAGATATGGGAATAAAAGAAAATAAAAAAGTTGAAGTTGTAATTAGACCCGAAGACATTTCACTTGTTTCACAAAATGATGGGCTATTTAAAGCCAAAGTTGATTCTATGCTATTTAGGGGTGTACATTATGAAATTTGTTGTAAAGATAGAAAAGGGTATGAATGGGTAATACAATCAACAAAAAAGCTAATGTAGGTAGTGATGTAGGGCTGTATTTTGAACCAGAAGCAATACACATCATGGTACCAGGTGAAACTGAAGAAGAATTTGATAAGCGAATTGAAAGTTATGAGGACTATCATCATGCGTAATATCAATAAATGGTTACTGGTTCCTTACTTATTATGGATAGTTATATTTATTATCATTCCAGTCATTTTACTTGTTTACTTTTCTTTTATAGATATTCATGGTCACTTTAGTTTCACAAATTATGAGAAGGTATTTTCAACAAGATATTTAAAGATGTTTATTGATTCAATATGGTATGCCGCTTTAATTACTATGATTACCTTAATAATAAGTTATCCAGCTGCGTACTTTATTTCTTATTCAAGATTTCAAAATATACTGCTCATGTTGTTAATTATCCCTACTTGGATTAATTTACTTCTTAAGACCTATGCATTTATTGGTTTATTGGGTCATGATGGAGTTATTAACCAAGCTCTACATATATTTCAAATACCTAAATTAAACTTGTTGTTTACAAGTGGTGCATTTTTATTGGTGGCGAGTTATATTTATATCCCATTTATGATTTTGCCTATATTTAACAGCATGAAAGCAATTCCTAACAATATTTTGCAAGCCTCTAATGATTTGGGCGCTAGTACATTTACTACGTTTCGTAAAGTAATCGTTCCGTTAACAAGAGAAGGTATTAAAACAGGTCTGCAAGTAACATTTATACCAGCTCTTTCACTGTTTATGATTACCAGGTTGATTGCCGGGAACAAAGTAATCAATGTAGGTACAGCAATTGAAGAACAATTCTTAACTATACAAAATTATGGATTAGGTTCCACTATAGCACTTTTTCTCATTATTTTTATGGCCTTTTTACTTATTATTACAAAATCAAAATCATCTAATGGGAAGGGGTGATTAGTGTGAAATGGTACGGAAAATTATATATAGCTCTATTAATAAGTGTGCTTTATATTCCCATTTTCTTTTTAATGATTTATTCTTTTAATTCTGCGGGTAATATGAGTCACTTCGAACATTTTACTTTAGAACATTACCACTCCCTTTTTCATAATGATCGGTTGATGTCGGTGATTTTTAATACAGTTTCAGTGGCACTTTTATCTGCATCGATTGCTACAGTTATAGGTACATTTGGTGCAATCGCTTTATATTACTTACGCAACAAACGGTTTAAGGTTACGCTATTAACGATGAATAATGTATTAATGGTATCTTCAGACGTAGTCATTGGTGCTTCTTTTTTAATTATGTTCACTGCAATAGGACATTTCACAGGTTTAGGTTTAGGATTTTCAACAGTGCTAGCATCTCATATAGCGTTCTGTATTCCAATTGTTGTTATCATCGTCTTACCCCAATTATATGAAATGAATGATAACATGTTAAATGCAGCAAGAGATTTAGGTGCTAATGAATCACAATTATTAACTAGCATTATTATACCTAATATTATGCCCTCGATTATAGGAGGATTCTTTATGGCATTAACATATTCTCTAGATGATTTTACGGTAAGCTTCTTTGTTACTGGAAACGGATTTAGTGTTTTGTCTGTAGAAGTTTATGCCATGGCTCGAAAAGGTATAAGTATGGAGATTAATGCCATTTCTACAATAATATTTATTGCTATTATGTTTGGAGTATTTGGATATTACTTTATTCAACATATCGTTAATCGTCAGAAAAAGATGAAGCGAGGTGTTAATGAATGAAGCGATTTTTTCAACTTATCATTTCTGCTATAGTTATTGGTATTTTATGTTTAATGATTAGTCATTGGTTTAAATCAAAAGATAATACCCACGCAAATGAGAAGTTATATGTTTACAATTGGGGAGAATATATTGATCCTAGCTTAATTAAGAAGTTTGAAAAAGAAACAGGTATACAAGTCGTATATGAAACCTTTGATTCAAATGAAGCAATGGAAGCGAAAATTCGAAATGGAGGCACACACTATGATGTAGCTTTTCCAAGTGAATATACTGTTCAAAAATTAAAAAAAGCTAAACTGCTTGAGACTTTAAATCATGACAAAATTCCAAATATCAGAAATTTAGACAATGATTATATGAACTTGTCATATGACCCAAACAATCGATATTCAATTCCATATTTCTTTGGTACCGTAGGAATTTTATATGATAAAGAGAAATATCCTAATGAAACGTTCGATAGTTGGGACGATTTGTATCATTCTCAATTCAAAAATGATATTTTATTAGTAGACGGTGCACGCGAGATAATTGGAATGGGATTAAATAAATTAGGGTATAGTCTTAATGACAAAAACCCGACCCATATTCATCAAGCAGAAAAAGATTTGCATAATTTAGCACCTCAAGTTAGAGGGATAGTAGGCGACGAAATTACTATGATGCTTCAACAAAACGAAGGACATGTTGCAGTAGTTTGGAGTGGCGTTGCTGCACCACTTGTACAGGAAAATACTCGTTATAATTACGTGATACCTAAAGAAGGCTCTAACCTATGGTTTGATAATATGGTGATACCTAAAACTGCACAAAATAAAGAAGGTGCGTATAAGTTTATGAATTTCTTACTAGACGCGCAAAATAGTGCCCAGAATACGGAATGGGTAGGATATGCAACACCTAATAAAGCAGCTCGAAGTAAGTTGCCTAAAAAGGTAAGAAATGATTATAGATTTTATCCATCAAAGCAAGAAAAGCAACGGTTAGAAGTCTATAAAGATTTAGGTCAAACGTCTCTCAGTGATTATAATGAAAGCTTTTTAAATTTTAAAATGTCTTTAAAATAGCAAATGGTAGTTATTTTTAGAATTTTTTAATATAATAATGTGATAAGTAAGTTAAGGAGTTGTAACGAATGTTAGGAGAGCAATATACACAAATTAAGCGTCCAGCAAATCGGCTAACTGAAAAAATATTAGGTTGGTTTAGTTGGGTATTCTTACTCATATTAACTATTGTTTCAATGTTTATTGCGCTCGTATCTTTTAGTAATGATACGTCAATTGCCAATTTAGAAAACACACTTAATAATAATGAACTCGTACAACAAATTTTAGCCAATAATGATTTAAGTACAACTCAATTTGTGATTTGGTTACAAAATGGAGTTTGGGCAATTATTGTTTATTTTATTGTTTGTTTGCTCATCTCGTTTTTAGCGTTAATTTCTATGAATATAAGAATTTTGTCTGGTTTTCTTTTTTTAATAGCTGCTATAGTCACAATTCCGCTTGTATTGTTGATTGTAACTCTAATCATTCCTATCTTATTCTTTATCATTGCAATGATGATGTTTGCTAGAAGAGATAGAATAGAAACAGTGCCATCTTATTATAATGAATATGATCAACCATACTATGATGAGAGAGGTTTTTATGAACCAGAGTCAAGAAATGAACATGGATATAATGATGATGTGTATGAACCTATGCATACTAAAAAGGAAGATAGAAATACAAGACGTCAATTCAATAGAAATGCTCAGCAACAAGATTCCTATAATGGTATAACTGATAATCAACCCGATGAAGATACATCTTCCGATCAACTTTATACAGACGAATATGTAGATAATGAAGATAAATATTCTCAATTTCCAAAAAGAGCAGTTGAAAGTGAATATGCATCTCAACAAACTGAAGATGAACCAACAGTCATGTCAAGACAAGCTAAGTACAATAAAAAATCTAAAAATACGGATTTTGAAGATGCGCAACAGGAATATATGGAAGGTAATCAATTTGATGACGTAGGAGTTGTTGAACCACAAATTGATCCTAAAGAACTAAAAGCGCAAAGAAAAAGAGAAAAAGCAGAAATACGTGCTAAGAAAAAAGAAAAGAGAAAAGCATATAATAAACGTATGAAAGAACGAAGAAAAAACCAGCCAAGTGCTGTTAACCAACGACGTATGAATTATGAAGAACGTCGACAAATGATTAATAATGAACAAGAAGATACAGATAATAACTTAAATCAACAGGAAGATTCAAAAAAAGAAAATTAATAATTATGCCTAGGATATTTATTGCTGTCCTAGGCATTTTTAAAAAATTCATTATCTGTAACTAGATTTTATATAGGATGATATCAAGATTTTTAATTTTAGATTAAATGTAATACATAATAAACAGAGTATTCCTATATCGCTATTTCAAAGAAAGTGAGTTGGACTTTGGATAAATCAACTTGACACCATAGCAACTTATTACTTCTTAATCAATATATGAAATACACTTATTCGCGATAAAGATAAATTTTTAGTATGATTAAATTAACCATAGTTTTAAGAGTTAGGAGGCACATATTAATTGAATAGAAAAGTAGAAAAAAGATTAGCGTGGATTGCAAATATCTTGAGCCTATTATTTTTAATTTTTGGTATTCTATCGATATTTGTTATTAATAACACATCAAATCAACAACAATATAATGAATTAATGAAGCAGTTTTCAGGTAATAATCAAGATATGTCATCTGAAATGTTTTTAGTTTCTCTTATTGCGTCATTAGTCATTTTAGGTTTTTCAACGCTATTAGGTTTTGTTGGTACAATGGTAATTGAAGGTAGAAAAAACCTTGCTGCTAGTTTACTCATAGCAGCGGCTATAGTAGTTTTATTTACGACTAATTTAATCGCAATGGTTTTATGGATGATTGCTGCGATTAGACTTTTTGCAAAAAAAGATAAAACAGATGTAAATGAAAATGCTACAGCTCAACTTCGTCAAAACCATTCAAAGGGCCAAAGTGATTTGAATCATCAACAAAACCAACAACAGAAAGATGCTTGGGATCCTGAACAAGAAATCAACAAACAAAAAAAGGACGATCCATATATATATTAATAGGTTTAGATTGATGTTTGACTATTAAATGTTGAATGTAGTCCATAAAAAATACGCCCTATCAGTAAAAATAATTGATAAGGCGTATTTTTTAATAAAGTAAGAAAGGGACTATACAACTTGAAGTTAACTATATGAATAAATAGCGAAAGAAAATGACTTTTTAATTCGTCATTTCAAAATAGAGGATACATTTTCTTTGTTATTCATTTAATCATAATTCTTGGAATGTTTGAATGATAAGATATACGTTAAGTCCACTTAAGACAATTATGAGTAACCAAGAAATGATGTTAATCCATGTCTTATTCTTAAAAGGACCCATAAGATTTTGATTACTTGTAGCTAATTGAAGCGGTATTAACGAAAATGGCAAAGCAATACTCAAGAACACTTGAGAAAAGACAAGTAATTGTTCAATTTTTTCAGTATTTCCTTTAAATACTATAAGACAAATGATAACAGGTATCACTGCTAAAGACCGAGTGATAAGACGACGTAACCAGTTTGGAATGGATAATTTAAGAAATCCTTCCATCACAATTTGGCCTGCTAACGTTCCCGTTATAGTTGAATTTTGACCAGAAGCTAAAAGGGCAACAGCAAATAAAGTACTCATAATACCGCCAAGCGTTGCACCTAAAGCAGGTTCTGTTTTTAGAGCCAAATAAAGATCATAAAAACCACCCAAATCTTCAGTTTTAGTTCCAAAAAATAGCGCTGCACCAAGTGTAAGTAATAAGCAATTGACTACAAAAGCGATGGATAGCTGTATATTAGAGTCGATGGTAGCATACTTAATCGCTTGTGCTTTTTCATGAATACTGTGTCTATCATATTTTCGAGATTGTACAATAGAAGAATGTAAATATAAGTTATGTGGCATAATAGTAGCACCTATGATACCTAGTGCAATATAAAGTATCCCTTGGTTTGTAATAATTTCTTTATGAGGCACAAAACCATTAAGCATATCTGTTATATGTGGAGAAGAAATATAAACTTCAAATACAAAAATGGCCAATACGGTAAAGATTAACGTTCCCACGATAGCTTCAATCTTTCTGAAGCCAAATTTCATGATGAATAATAATAAAAATACATCAAATACAGTGATTAATGCGCCTACAATTAATGGTATGCTGAAGATTAAATCTAATGCGATAGCGCTGCCTATAACTTCTGCAATATCAGTAGCGATAATTGCTAATTCTGCAATAATCCAGAACATAATTGCTACAGGCTTATTTAAAAAATGACGTGTCATTTGTGCTAAATCCATACCAGTTGCTATTCCTAATCTCACAGTCATACTTTGTAACAGCATAGCAGATAAGCTAGAGATTAAGATTACGAATAACAAGGTATAGCCATATTGTGCTCCTCCTTGCATGGATGTAATCCAATTTCCAGGGTCCATGTAACCAACTGCAACAAGCAATCCTGGTCCTAAAAAAGCCAAAAATTTTTGACTTGCACTATCATTATGATTGAAGTTTATGGTGTTATTTATTTCATCTAAACTTCGTTGTTGTTCATGATTGTTACTATTGGAATTCAATAAAATCACCCCCATTAATATATGAGAATATATTAACCTAAAGAAAATGTTAGGTCAACCTAAAAATGTTAAGGCGACAAAAATGCTTGAATGACTTTTCATAATTTAAATCACTCAAGCATTTTATATTTATTGATAAAATTTTAAAAATTCATCAAAAGTTTCCTCAACAAATTTTAGAAAAGACTTATCAGATTTTAATCTTTTATCGGTTGGTGATAATGTTCTGGCAACAAAAAATTCACCTTTTTTAACATTTTTAACTCTATCGATAGCAGCATGCAACTCTTCATTACTCATATCCTTGATATAGTGCTTTTCAGTTTTCATATGATCTAGAGAAACACTATAATCACTTGATAAAGATGTCAGTTTATCAAAATGTTTATCAAATATTTTCACTTTTTCTTCTTTATTTCTACCTTCGTGCATGATACCGAACATAATGAAAAGCTGATTTCTAAACAATCCGATTTGAAAGTGTGGTAACATTTTATAACCACGTTTATTAGGAGCAAAAGCTACCCATGTATCGATAGGTGGATTGACACTTCTACGTGCGTGTTTAGCTACGTGAGCATAAAAAGTTTCACCAGTTTGTGTAGTGAAATATTCTTCAAAATAAGATCCTAATTGATGAAGTTGAGGTCTGACATAGTCATTAAGTGCTTCCATTCTTTGATCTAAACCTTCGACTTCAAAAGCTTTAAAATCTTTAGGTGAAAAAGTATATTTGGTCATAATATGCCTCCTTATAATATGATTACGGATATTGTAGCATAAACTTTTAAAGTTTATCTAAAATAAGGATGGTTATTCTCTTGTTTTACGAAGTCTTTTTAAAGGTAAAATAGTGTGAATTCATATAAATTTACATAGTTCTTCATGTATAATATGTAGTAATAGGAGATGATACGATGGCTTTATATGATTTTGCAAAAGGGTTGATACTAGAAGCAGGAAATAAAGTAAGGTTGATGATGCAAGAAGAGTTAGACATTAAAACTAAATCGAACCCTAATGATTTAGTTACAAATGTGGATAAGGCGACAGAGAATTATCTATATGAAACGATTCTTCATAATTATCCAGATCATCAGGTTATTGGCGAAGAGGGGCATGGTCATAATCTCGAGTATTTAAAGGGGGTTATTTGGGTTATTGATCCAATTGATGGAACACTTAATTTTGTTCACCAAAAAGAAAATTTTGCCATCTCTATTGGTATTTATCACGATGGGAAGCCTTATGCAGGTTTTGTTTATGATGTCATGAAAGATGTTTTATATCATGCAAAGGTTGGACAGGGTGTATTTGAAAATACACATAAACTTGAAATGATTCAAAATACTGAACTTAAAAGAAGTATTATAGGTATTAATCCCAATTGGCTGACGAAACCAATACTCAGTGATATTTTTAGTTCAATAGTGAATGAGGCAAGAAGTGCACGAGCATATGGTAGTGCAGCATTAGAAATTATAAGTGTAGCGAAGGGTCAATTGGCGGCTTACCTAACACCTAGACTACAACCGTGGGATTTTGCAGGTGGATTGTTGATTTTGAACGAAGTAGGTGGGATAGGAACCAACTTATTAGGCGATAAATTAGACTTCAATCAACCGAATTCAATATTAATAGCAAATCCTAGCCTTCATCGTGAAATATTAAATCATCATTTAAATCAGCAAAGAGATACGCTTATTACACTTCATGAAAAAAGGTTTGGAAAGAGATAGAAAGATGGAATCGATAGAGTTAAAGATTTCAAATTTCTTTGTTCTTCAAACCTTAATTTGAAGAACGTCTTATAAGGAGTTTAGAATTACTAAAATTTTGATATAAGTATTTTTGAGTTAGTTAGCTCTTTATAAAAAATATGAAAGCCTAGGGCACAGCTGTTGTCCTAGGCTTTCATAATGTGTATATGGTCAATTACTGAATTGAAAATGTACTGATATGAGGGTTATTTCATAATGAATTAAAAGTCACATAAGAGAGAATTTCAGTCAGTTCATTTTACGGATTATGTGGGTAAAGAATCTTTACCCGAGTGGAACGACGAATTCTTGTTAAATTCTGTCTACGCTACCTCGACTTATTATGTTCATCATAAATAACTCACTGTTATGAAAAAGTGTTAGATTTAAAATCTAGTGAATCAAAATTAGATAGTGTCTAAGACTTTTATAATATTTGATTTAAAAGTACAAGTTCTTATCAGTATTACAATTACGTTTAATAACTGTCTTAGTGTGCTTTTAATAAAATCAATACAATGATAAATAAATTTTTAAAGCCAATTGTTTTTACGATATTTCTTTTTCACACTGAACCCAACACCAAATGTTGCAATGAAAAGTATAAATGTTAAAATCATCATTGGAACATTAGCAGCACCTAATGCG
>Ga0115849_10065_pt1 | contig 12517 bp, 10 predicted proteins | sample InSIn3SAF170_FD_83863 | JGI IMG/M metagenome (GOLD analysis project Ga0115849, IMG submission 83863) | reverse complement strand
CTAAATTTACATTAACGTCATTTCATTACATACTTCTAATTAACAACGACCTTAAAACTACTCCTTCAAATCAGCACTTCTAATTTGTAACAATAATCCTTCATGAACATTAATCATTGCTTGCGCATTCTCTACTTCATTTGAAATTGTTAATGTTGAACCAATATTCAGCATTTGTCTTGTTAAGTTATATTTGAAGCCTGACAATGACAATTCCACATCATCAGTCATTGGAATAAATGAAATATATGGATAACTAGTGTCTTTTTCAACTTGATATTGTCCCTTAGGCAACAATACAATTTTATTTTGCTGATCCACAAGCTTAATGTGTACATCTTTTTTATAATATGCTTTTTTTAATAATAATTGCACCGCTCCAAAAAAATGATCAAGTCGCCCACCAGTAGCCCCAAAAATTGTAATACTATCAAATCCAAGTGCTACTGCTTTATCTACAGCTAATGCTAAATCGGTATCTGCTTTTTCAGCTTGAACTGGTTTAATTTCTAATTGTTCTGTTAAAAGTTGTCGTTCTTTATTACTAACTGAATCAAAATCACCTACTGAAAAAAATGGTGTAATTTGATGTTTTAGTAAAATCAATGCTCCTCTATCAACACCGCCCCATTTTTCACCGATATGTTTAACCCAAATATCTTGAGGTAAGTGTCGTTCAGAACATAATAAATTAATATGCATATGCACTCAACCTTTCAATTGTTGTGTGACTTTTTTATAATCATTTTGGTTAAAGAAAAAAGAACCTGTAACTAACATCGTTGCTCCATTATCAATACAAACTTTTGCTGTATCATTATTAACGCCACCATCAACCTCTATTTCAAAATTTAACTGACGCTCCATTTTAATTGCATTTAGATGAGCAATTTTTTCGACACATTGAGTAATAAATGATTGACCTCCAAAACCTGGATTTACAGTCATTACCAACACATAATCAACAATATCTAAAATAGGTTCAATTATTGCAACTGGTGTTCCTGGATTAATAACTACGCCTGCTTTTTTATTCAAATGCTTAATCATTTGAATTGCACGGTGGATATGTGGTGTTGATTCTACATGAATTGAAATCATATCAGCACCATGTTCCACAAAGGATGCAATATAATTTTCCGGGTTTTCAATCATTAAATGGACATCAATAGGTAATGACGTACCTTTTCTTACGGCATCCAAAATAGGTAATCCAATGGATATATTTGGTACAAATTGACCATCCATAACATCAAAATGAACACCGTCAACGCCTGCTTCTTCAAGTTTGTTCAACTCATGTTGTAGATTCAAAAAATCAACAGATAATAATGATGGAAATAGTTTTGTCATTTAATATCTAACCTTTCTATTTGAAATTTCATTAAATAATTGTAAGTAATGGTCGTACCTAAATTGGGCAATGTTACCTTGTTCCAATTGCTTCTTAACATTACAATTAGGTTCTTTAATATGGTTGCAATTTCTAAATTTACACTTTTCCCCGTATCGATTCAATTCAAGAAAATAATACTTAACATCGTCTTTATCTATATGTTCAAAGTCTAATGCACTGAAACCTGGCGTATCAGCAATATAACCATTCTGACGTTCAAATAATTCAACATGTCTTGTGGTATGCTTTCCTCGGTTTAATGACTTAGAAATATCATTTGTTTCAAGGTTTAGTTCTGGACGATAGTGGTTTAAAAATGTAGATTTTCCAACACCCGACTGTCCACTTAACACTATAAGTCCAGCAGGCCAAGCTTCCACTACCTTTTTACGGTCATCATCATTACCAATAAATTCAGTCTCGTAACCAATATCCTCATATATTTTTAATAATGTATTGATTTCGTGTTGCTTTTCCATTGACGCAATATCTTTTTTGGTAACTAATATTCTTGCATTTAAATGATATGAGTGAGCAATGACTAAAAACCTATCTAATAATTGTGTTGAAAAATTTGGTTCAACCGCACTCATTACTATAACTAATGTATTAATATTACTTACAGGTGGTCTTTTTAATTCGTTTTGACGTTCATGAACATGATGAATATAACCTTCATTAACGTTCTGCACATCAAAATCTACAATATCTCCAACAACCGGTGAAAATTTTTTCTTTCTAAATAATCCACGTGGTTTTGTATTGAAACGTTCGCCATTAACGTCCACTTGATATACCCCACTAATTGATTTCACAATTCGACCTGTCTTCAAAATGGCACCTCTCGATTAAATTTACTGCATTTATTATATCAAAGACTGAAACATTAATATATAAATCATCATTTCAAAAGATATAAATGTTGTGTATGTATGGTTTTATTTCTTTTAGTTGACACAGTTTTTCTATATTAATATCTACACTTTTTTTAAATAACATTTCACTTGACTACTATTAATTTGACGCACTTTCTATAACATAAATTATTCAAACATAAGTATACCGGAATTCCTCTTAAAGAAATTCCGGTATGCTCTATTTATATATCGTCGTAACTAACTTCTTTCTCAGCTACTGTTTTACCATCCACTTTAACTATATAACTTGCTGATTTCCCTTTTTCAATTCGCAATGGAATATCAATTCGTTGATCACTTGTTATATTAAAGCTGCCTTTTTCTGTTGAGCCATCATTATCTTTATCTTTGATATAGACCTTTACTTTTTGTGGCTTATCATTTTTACCAGTGTAAGGAACATCAACAGATGCTGTAGTAGATTTCACATCTTCCGAATCATCTTTCTTACCTTTAGAAACCACAAAGGAGATTGTTGATCCTTCATCAACTGATTTTCCTTTAGGTGATTGTGAAATCACATCACCTTCATCAATATCATCACTATATTCTTCTTTACTCTCAACCTTAAATCCTTTTTCTTCTAAAGCTTTTTTAGCCTTACTAAAGGACTTATGTTCAAAATCTTCGACGTAAACCTGCTTAATACCTAATGATTCATACAATTTAATATTCGCGTCATGAATTGCAATTTCAGTATTTGCAGTTACACTTTGATTAGCAATATAACCTTTTGGTGCCTGATTATTGTATACTTTTTCAACCGAAACATCCTTAATGCCCAACGATTTTAATTTCTGTAATGCCTCTTCTTTCGGTAAACCAATGACATTCGGCATTTTAACTTTTTCTGGACCTTTAGAAATGACAACGTCTACGCTATCGCCACGTTCAACTCGTTCACCAGTATTTGGTGTCGTTTTGATAATCTCATTTTCAGGATATTTATCACTATAACTACGAGAAATCTTACCCAGTTTAAGATTGTTTTTATTAAATATTTGCTCTGCTTCTTTTACTGACTTTCCAATAACATCTGGCGTTTCCTCATATTTATTACCAAACATCGCCATAGCTACAAAAGATACAAGTGCAATCATTAATAATGAAAAAATAAGTGATAGTAACACAATCTTTCTAGTTGATTTCCGCTTTGCTTTAGGCTCATACCCAGTGCCTTCTGTTTTCTGGAACTGCTGATGATGTGCAGGTCCATTAACTATCGGCACTTGGGTTGTTTCGCGCTTTGGTTGACTAGATTTATGCTCACTAATGTGTTTTGCAATATCTTCTTTTTTCAAAGGAACGGCTATCGTTTTCATTTTATCAAGTTCATAAACATCTTCATTTGCTCGATTTTCATGTAAAACGCTACTTAAATCATCTTTCATTTCTTGAATAGTCTTGTAACGATTGGATTTATCTTTTTCAGTTGCACGTAAAATAACATTACTTAAAGCTTGCGGAATATCTTTACGAACATCAGTCGTCACATTTGGTACAGAATCTTGAATATGTTTAATCGCAATACTCACAGCAGTTTCACCATTGAACGGTGGTTCACCAACAAGCATTTCATATAAAACAATTCCTATTGAGTAGATATCAGTACATTCATCTGTCGCTTCACCTTTAGCTTGTTCTGGCGAAAAATACTGGACAGTTCCCAATACATGATTTGTTTGCGTTAATGATGTTTCACTTAATGCTTTAGCAATACCGAAATCAAATATTTTCAACGTTTTATTACTATCAATGAGTATATTTTGTGGTTTGATATCTCTATGTACAATACGCATATCATGCGCATGTTTGATTCCATCTAAAATTTGATTCGTGAAATCAATTGCTGTTTCGACACTTAATGGACCATGACTTTCAATGTATTCTGAAAGTGTCGGTCCTTCAATATACTCCATAACTAAGTAATAACAGTCATCTTCTTCATCAACATCGATCATACTTACGATATTTTGATGTGAAAGTTGTGACGAATTATGTACTTCTCTTTCAAAACGCTTTAAAGTTTCTTCTTTTTCCCTTGGTGGTATAAAAATCGCCTTAATGGCAACTTTAATATTCAATATAGTATCTTCTGCAAGATACACAGTACTCATACCACCGCCGCCAAGTTTATCAATTATCTTATATCGTTCATTTATTATTTTACCTATCATACTTTATCACCTTCAATAGCCGCGAGTATGAAAGTAACATTATCTTTCGAATGGTTATCTAATGCGAGTTGCATTAACTGATTACCATGATCTTCTATTGTACCTTCTTTTACTAACAAACGCTTAATTTCATTGTCTTTAACGTAATCGGTTAATCCATCTGAATTTAATAATAAATAATCATAAAAATTCAATCGTTTAATAAATAGATCTGGACTGACGCGTTTGTCAGTACCCATTACCTTAGTGATTATATTACGCTGTGGATGCGTAAATGCTTCCTCTTCAGTTATTTGTCCTGTTAATACAAGATGATTAACAAAAGAATGATCACTTGTAATTTGTTCGATTTGTCTGCTATTTATAACATATGCTCTGGAATCACCAACATTTGCTATCACAACTGATTTTTCAAAGACAAGTGCACAAACACATGTCGTACCCATACCTTTATATTCTGCATTTTCTTGTGCATAATGATATAACTGAAAATTTATATCCTTTAAATTTGTACGCAACCAATTTTCAGCTTGATGTTGTTCTATTAGATTTTCCGCTTCAAAACGGGTTTTCAACTCATCAGTTACAAACTTACTTGCAACTTCACCTGCTTTATGGCCGCCCATACCATCACACAGTACTAAAAGTTGTTGATTCGTTTGATTATAGAATATACCACCCGCATCCTCATTCTTGTCTCTATGTTGTCCAGTATCAGTAAAAAATTGTGCCTCTAGCATTTGTCTTTACCTCGTTTCTACTTGTCGTTCCTTTGCTCTTAATTGACCACATGCAGCGTCAATATCTGATCCTTGTTCACGACGTATTGTGGCATTAATTCCTAGTCTCTTTAATTCTTTTTCAAATTTAAAGATATCATTTTTAGCTGTTTTAACATAGTTTCTTTCTGGTACATGATTGACAGGAATTAAGTTAACATGGCAATTTAAACCTTTAATTAAGTGCGCTAAATCTCTTGCATGTTCAAGTTGATCGTTTACGCCACCAAATAGTCCATATTCAAATGTGACACGACGATTCGTTTTTTCTTGATAATACTTAATCGCTTCGATTAACTTTTCAACATTATAAGCACGGTTAATTGGCATCAAGCGAGATCGCACTTCGTCTTTTGCAGCATGTAAACTTACCGCAAAATTGATTTGAATATCTTCATCTGCAAAGTCATATATTCTCGGAATGATACCTGACGTTGATACTGTTATATGACGCGCACCAATATTTAAACTGTTATCATCATTGACAATTCTTAAAAAGTCCATCATTTCATCATAATTTTCAAATGGTTCACCGATACCCATAATTACTATTTGAGATACTCTTTCTTCAGTAGCATCAAGTGCTTTTTGAACAGTTAATACTTGGGATACAATTTCGCCTGCTTCAAGGTTTCTTTTCAAACCACCTAATGTAGAAGCACAAAACGTACAACCTATTCTACAACCAACTTGTGTCGTCACACAAACTGAGTTTCCGTAATCATGTCTCATTAAAACTGTTTCAATCGTATAGCCATCTTGTAATTCAAATAAAAATTTAATCGTACCATCTTTACTTTCTTGCTTTACAACTGTTGTTAATGTTGTAACGGTAAAATTATCTTTTAAAAGTTGTCTTAATTCTTTCGACAAATTTGTCATTTCATCAATAGAATTAACTCTTTTTTGATATAACCATTCAAAAATTTGTTTTGCTCTAAATTTTTGTTGACCATGGTCGACGAGCCAATTTTGCATTTCATCAAAACGCAAAGGATATATTGATTGCTTGTCGAAATTCGGAAGAAATTTATTCTTCTTTTTCTTTTCAGCAGTTATCATTCCTAATTGTCCTTTCTTTTTATCTTAGTGATAAAGAATCCATCTGAATTAAAATCTTGTGGCATAATTTGTAATGTTTTGACCATTTCACCAGTTAACGGATGTTGGAATGGTTCAAATTCAAAGTTTTTGTTGTTTTTCAAAAACGTATAAATTACATTTTCATTTTCTAATTGCTCTATTGTACATGTTGAATAGATGATTTCGCCACCTATTTTTACATTGTTTTTTACATTTTCTAATATTTCAAGCTGTAAATCAACTAACGACGCAATCTGCTCTTTACTCTGTGAATATTTAATTTCAGGTTTATGGCGCATTACACCAAGACCACTACAAGGTGCATCAACTAATATTTTATCGTACATTTGTTCATACGGTTTTGTTGCATCGTGTTGAAAAGCAGTAATATTCGTCAAACGTAGCTTTTTAATATTAAAATTAATTAAATCAATTTTATGTTCATGAATATCTGAAGCATCAACGTGTCCTTCCGGCATTAAAACTTCAGCAATATGACATGCTTTACCACCTGGAGCACTACATGCATCTAACACATCATCATGTCTATCAACATTCATAACATGTGCGACAAACATCGAACTCTTATCTTGAATTGATACGAATCCATCTTTAAATGAACGGGAATGTATTACCGGTTGACCAGAAATATGCAAACAATACGGTAAGTCGACATCTTTTTTAACTTCAAAACCTTCATTTTGCAATTTAGCAATAATATCTTCTAGTGATGCACGTGTTAAATTGGCACGTACAGTAGTAGATGGAGATTCTAAAAATGATTGCAAGATTGACTCTGTTTCTTCCAAGCCATAATGTGTAACCCAGTGATCTACAATCCATTTCGGCATACTATACTCTATCGCCATGCGTTTCTTTGGATCTGTTATTTCATTGTAATCAGGTAATTCACTACGCATGATTGTGCGTAAAATACCATTTACGACATTACCATTATGAAATCCACCACGTTCTTTTGCAATTTCAACTGCTTCATTAATAATGGCATGATTTGGCACCTTATCCAAATACACATATTGATAAATGCTCATCCATAATAATTGACGCACCCATGCTTTTATTTTTGTTTTTACAAATGGTTTCAAATAAAAGTCTAATGTATATTTTCGTTTAACAGTTCCATAAACAATTTCAGTAAATAAACCTTTATCCATAGCATTTAAGTCATTTTCCGATAACACTTCATTGATTCGAAGATTACTGTATGCACCTTCATTTAAAATATCTTGTATCGTATCAAATGCAAGACTTCTCACGTTTTCTATCATATAAGTTTCTTCCCTACTAGTGTGTTTTGCGCACCACTTAAATAGTTGGCAGCTAACATTCTCTTTTTCCCAGCCAATTGCATATCTTTAATCGCAATCGCTTCATTATCATCTGTAGCAACAATAATGGCTTTTTTTGTCGTTTCTATAATTGTTCCAGCTTCACTATTCTGATTGTTGGGGATAAGCTCCGCATCATATATTTTCAAATTAATATCGTCCATTGTTGTATATGCAACTGGCCATGGAGATAATCCACGTATTTGATTAAACACTTGTCTACCTGGTTGTTTCCAATTAATTCGCTCGTCTTCACGTTTAATATTTGAAGCAAACGTTGCTTGATCATCCTCTTGAGGTATACTATCATTTGTTCCTTTAATGATAGAAGGCAATGTTTCTTTCAACAAGTCTGCACCTAATACACTTAATTTATCATGCATTGTGCCAACATTATCATTATCTTCTATTTTAATTGCTTGTTGCGAAATAATATTACCCGCATCCAACTTTTTAACCATATACATAATTGTTATACCTGTTTCTTTTTCACCATCAATAATTGCTTGGTGAATAGGTGCACCACCTCTATACTTCGGTAACAATGAAGCGTGTACGTTAATTGCGCCAAGCTTTGGTAATGACAGCAATGATTCAGGCAATAGTTGTCCAAAAGCAGCAGTAACAATCAAATCAACATCAAGCTGAAGTAAATGTTCTAATTCTTTTGACCCGCTTAGTTTTTCCGGCTGATATACAGGCAAATCATATTTCATTGCAACTTTTTTAACAGGTGGTGGTGTCATTACACGTTTACGTCCAACTGGTCTATCTGGCTGAGTTACGACTGCGATGACATCATGTTCTGAAATAAGCATTTCTAATACTGTTGTTGAAAAATCTGGTGTTCCCATAAAAATAATTTTAGTCATGTGCAAAATATGCCTCCATTTCTTTATCTGTTAAAATTCGATCCGCACGTTCTGTAAAAGGAATCCCGTTCATTTGATCGATGATATGTAAGATCATTCTTGCCACATCTTCATGTGCAGTTAGTTCAACTTTGTTTCCATTGATGTCATAACTTTCGACAACTATCATTTTACTTCTTGTCACTTCTCCATAAACATCTGGTAATGTAATTGAACCTTCTAAGTCTGTTATCGTTTCATTTGATTGACTTATGACTTTTGGATTAATAAGCTGTAGTAAACCTTCCATTTCCATATCAATGATTGCAACTTGGAACGACTTACCAATTTGTGGTGCGCATAGACCGGCTGCCTCTCGAGCATACATTGTATCTTCTAAATCATTTAATAAAGATTTAAGTGAGTTATCAAATTTTGTTACTTCTTGTGCTGTTTTCGTCAAAATAGGATGCGATGCTGGTACTAATTTTTTAATCGCCATAGCTCTTACTCCTCAATAAAATTCATCAAACCATTATAACGTAAATATTTTAAAAATGCGACCTTACATTATTGTACGAATATTTTCGATATTAAAATTGTTATGCGATTAAATATGACTTTGACGCATTGAAAATATCGAAATATATATGACGTGTTTAGACCTAATTTTTATGAGAGAAATCTAATTTCTAAAATCAATTTGTTAAGGAATCTTCAAACTAGAATGTTCAAACTAAAAGCGGGTATAATAAAAGTGGAATTATATGTAATTAAAAGCAACTCTAATGGAGGGAAAAAATGCAAGTAAATAAAGTCATTTATATTTTGTTAGCACTGTTCTTAGGTAGTTTTGGTATTCATAAGTTTTATGCTGGCAAAAACATGCAAGGCTTCCTACACTTAATATTCTTTTGGACAGGCATCCCGCATATACTAGCAATTATTAGTGCAGTGATTACTGTTTTCAAACCTGCTGATGAACATGGTAATGTCACATTATAAATTAGCGAAAATAAATCCCGATAACAATCTTTTATTAATTGCGAATCATTGAGTTATAGATCTTACGAACTCTATATGATAAGCAGTAATGCTGATTGTTTATCGGGATTATTGTTTAAATTATTTATTATATTACACTATTTATTTTCAACAAAGTAAAGATTATTTTAAAGAATCATCTGACGAAGTTTCATAGTTTGATTCGTACTCTTTAATATATTTACTTAGAACAACAAAATGTGCGTTACCAAAATCACTAGATGCATTTAAGAAATCCATACCTACTAAATTTAAAACTTTTGGATCTGGATTAGACTTGTCTTCATAATTTTTTGGCGAAAAAGTAAAATATGCCAATGTCGGCATCACTTCATCTTTAGGATTCTTTGACCCATGCGCCATAAATGAAACGCTTGTTAAAGGTACTCCGAAAGATTTGATTTGAGCTACGCTATATGGAACTGGTTTTGGATGATCAAGTTTAGTTAGTTGACTTAATTTTTTCAACTTAGAATAATCGTCATATTTAATTGCATCATCTTTATGAATTACATAAGATCCTGGTTCGACTGATGCATAAACTAACTTTCCATCTTTATATTTAGTCATAATTTCTGCGTAAAAAACAGGTGTGTTTGAATTACCGATTTTCTTTCCATCCGGATCTACATACCAATAATCAACTTGTTTTACATCATCATGCGTTTCAATCACTTTCCTTTTTACACCTTTTTTATCTTTAAAAAATGCATCAACATCTTTTATAGACGATCCTTTTGAATCTTTTGTATATCTATAATCTGCAAGTTCCACTTTACCCATTAATTCTTTGTAATCTTTCCATCCTTGAATCCCTTTACTATTCGTAAACGACTTTTCTGTCATTAATGGATCCAACTTATCAAGAGATGGTGCGTCTTTAATTCCTTTCATTTTTTTCTCTATTTCTTCAAATTTCTCTAAATCAGGATCTTTCTCTTCTTCCGATTCTTTTTCTTTTTTTACAGTTTCTTGTTTTGATTCTTCTGATTTTTTTGACGATGATTTATGAAATCCACCAAATGAACAACCTGCTACAACTAAAAGCATAACTAAAAGTAAACATCCCAGTATCTTTTTCATAAACTTTCTCCTCTTGTGTTTTTTGTTTGAATCAACTAAGCATACATAAATTTAAAAAACTTATTTATATTGTTATTTTACATTAACTATCTATATTTTTAAATACTTTAATTGATAATTTAGAAAAAATGTTTTGTATCATTATTTAAATATCTAAAACATCAGTATATGAAAAACAGTTTATAACCATTAATTAGCATGTATAAAATTTGTGCTATTAAAATTTGCTAATTAAAAATATTTTGTTCAATTATTACCATTACAATTCATTAATACTTTTGTGGTTAAACAATAACTAGAATTCGTTAGACAACGTAAAAAATCGAACTTATGAATAAGCGAAATCTTTTCATAAGTTCGATTTGAAAATAAAATTGTCTATTAAAGAATAATTAAAGACTGAATATTAACTATCACTAATCATCACTTTTTCTGCCCTTAAAGTAAAAACAAGACCTTTCAAACTCTTAGGAAACATTGGTATTAAAGTGTTTTAGTCAAAAAGTTACATCATCATCTGAGGATTAATATCTATCTTCAATGCTAATTTTTCTTTTATAAATTTTTCATGATAATAATCATCTAAAAACTGAATGGCTTGTAATAAACCTGGTTCACTCTTAAATTTCACTAAAATTTGGAAGCGGAATTCATTGTTAATTCTCGCAAGTGCTGCTGGTGATGGCCCTAGTACAAGTGCTTTTTCAGTTAAATGTTGTAGCAATATTTTATGAACATGCTGCGATGCTTCCATAACTTTTTTCATTTCCTTATGTGAAATCGTAAAATTAATTAAATAATAGTATGGTGGATATTTGCCTAATTTACGATATTCCATTTCTTGACGATAAAAAGTTAAATAGTCATTTTTTTGAACATCTAAAATCGAATAATGCTCCGGATTATATGTTTGAATGATTACTTGACCTGCCTTTTCATGACGACCAGCTCTACCAGCTACTTGTGTTAATAATTGATATGTACGTTCACTTGCTCTAAAATCAGGCAAATTTAACATAGTATCTGCATTTAGTACACCAACTAAAGTAATATTCGGATAGTCTAACCCTTTAGCAATCATTTGAGTACCAAGTAAAATGTCACCATTACCTTTTTCAAACTCTGTTAGTAATTTTTCATGAGCACCTTTTTTAGAAGTTGTATCTACATCCATTCTAATAATACGAGCGCCTTCAAATTCTTGTTGCAACAGTTCTTCAACTTTTTGAGTACCAGTACCAACTTGACGAATGTGCTCACTTTCACAGTTTGGACATTGATTAGGTGGCGTCTCTTGGTAACCACAATAGTGACATTTTAATAAATCAGTCGTCTTATGATACGTTAAGGAAATATCACAATTAGGGCATTGTGGCACATAACCACAATCTCGACAAAGCATAAATGATGCATAACCACGTCTATTTAAAAATAAGACAACTTGTTCCTGGCGATCTAATCTTAATTGTATTGCTTCGCGTAAATCTTTAGAAAACATAGAACGATTACCTTCACTCAATTCAGTACGCATATCCACAATGTCAATATCAGGCAATGCCTGTTGGTTAACTCTATTTGGTAATGATAATAACTGATAAACACCTTTTTCGGCTCTTGCATAACTTTCAAGACATGGCGTTGCACTACCTAGTATAACGGGACAATGATGATACTCACTTCGCCACTGTGCAATTTCTCTCGCATGGTATCTAGGGTAATCTTCTTGCTTATAAGTAGACTCATGCTCTTCATCAATAATAATTAAACCCAAATTTTTAAACGGCGCAAATACACTAGACCTTGCACCAACACTTACTTGCGCCCGACCATCTCTAATT
>Ga0115849_10064_pt1 | contig 12561 bp, 18 predicted proteins | sample InSIn3SAF170_FD_83863 | JGI IMG/M metagenome (GOLD analysis project Ga0115849, IMG submission 83863) | reverse complement strand
CGAATGGGTACGGTTGCCCCCCCCTCCCCTACCAGCACCCCCTCCCCCCCCAACAGCCCCTTCTTCAAGGCCGCGCGCCATTTGGGGAAGTTTACAAGTTGCTGAAAATCCCGGTCCAGATGGTTCATCGTCGCCTCCGCCACCATCCTCGGCAGCACCGCCTCCTTCCTCGCCTCGCGCTCTCTCCTCAAGTCCCTCGTCCACCGGCTCATAGCGCACGACACGCGCTTCGCCGCGCTGGCGCTAACCCTCAAGCACGACGGTCTCAAGCTGCTCGTCATGATCCGGCTGTGTCCGCTGCCCTACTCGCTCTCCAACGGCGCCATCGCCACGTTCCCGACCGTGCATCCGCTGGCCTTCATGGCGGCGTCGGCGGCCGCGAGCCCGAAGCTGCTGCTGCACGTCTTCGTGGGCGCTAAGCTGGGCGAGATAGCCGAGAAGGGCGGCCAGATGGATGCGAAGACCAAGGCGATTAGCTATCTTAGTATCGGGATTGGGATGGTGGCGGGCGCGGCGACGGGGTGGATCATCTATCGCCAGACGAAGGCGAGGGCGAGGGAGCTCGAGCAGCTGGAGGAGGAGAGTGCGAGGGGGAGTACTCGCGAGCAGTTGGTGAGGGAATACTCGGACGATCCGGGGGCGTTGGAGGCGGCCGAGAGGCTGAGGGAGGGGGAGGATGATATTTCGTTGAGAGAGTCGTATAGGGAGGAGGCGGGGGAGGTGTATAGGGATGAGAGTAGTGGGAGTGAGGAGGAAGAGGGCAGAGATGTATTTGGGGTCGGCGATGGAGGTGGGGACGTGGATGCGCCGATAGGGGGTAGGAGATGAGTTTGAAAGTTTCTGGGTACGGTGTCTCTGGACGGGTCTCTGGATGGGGCACAGCGTCGGCTGCATTGGTGCACTGGGTTAGGTTGTGCGGGCAAGCTAGAAATTAGAGATGGGACAAGATCTGGGTGCTTAGATACCCGCGCCGAAGGCTTTCGTGCCCTCGATGATCAACAAGGCGCAATGTCATTTCATTCCTTTTGCCCCTTAGCGCTGTAAGAACCCCGAGCATCATGTAGCGCCAACTTACTCGAGATGCAATGCAACGCGTCTGTCTTAAAAAAGATCATACGCCCCATCATCAACAGCATGCTCACCGTCCTTTCTTCCCTTTCTTCCCCCTCTTCCCTTCCGTTCCAGCAACCTCCTTCTGGGCCTCCTCGACTGCCTCGCCGGCCTTCCTCTTCCCGCTGGCGGGCCTCGTGGTTTTGACACCGACAGTGGTGCTCTTGCCTTTCCGGATCTGCTCTTCCGGCGCCGCCCAGTCTGCGCTTTCGTCGACGGCATATCTATTTGATGAAAGAACGAGGTTAGTGACATTCTCTATTCCGGAGAGTTATAACCCCAATCCATACGGATAGAAGGCCGTGCAGGAAATGGAATAACCGGATTGGGGGCTCTCACCTATCAAGCGGCAGCGCATCGACCAACCTCCTCGCCTCCTCCCTCATCTGCCTCTTAACTTCATCCCCGCCCTCCTCCAACTCCTCCATCAAGCCCTGCTCCAGCGGCCTGAACCGCTGGATCTTGACCCTGCCCTCCGCCCCATCACGAACCCCGAGATCGTGAGCAGCGTGCTATACCCGATCAACGGAGGGAACGAGACCACAAACACCAGCGCCCAGAGAATCATCCACCCGCCCTTGATCTCCCTCCACCGCTTGGCGGCCGGCGCAAGCCATCCAAAGATGCTGTCGTGATAGATCAAAAACAGCACCGTCAGCACCAGCAGCGTGAGCCCCGTCGACACAGCCAGCACGCGCTGCAGCATCGACAGGTTGTTATACGTCCGTAACGCATGCCGCTGCAGCTTGTCGGCGTTGCGCTGCACGCGGGACTGCCATGTTGAGGGGCCGGCGGCAGGGGAGGAGCGGTGCCGGAAGGAGGAGAGAGGCGTGCGGTTGACGGCGGGACTGGGGGATCGTCGGCGTGTGTTTTCGGGGGTGTCGTCAACGGGGATGGCGAGGGCGCGGATGTCCCAGTCGTCGGAGGGGGGCATTGCGGGTTGCGGAGGCTGCGGAGGTTGCGGAGATTGGGATGCGGGCGGGGGTGGGGGCTTGAGGGAGGTAGGGCGGTGGAAATAGGTGAGACGAGGGTGGGAGAACTGCTACTTCAGGCAGTTTTCGAGCTCCATGCGTAGGAAGCTAGGCTTATGGTATATGGGTGGTGGACGGAGTGCGCGGCATTGCGAGTCGCCGCAGCTGGAGCTTGGCCGCCGCTGCTTGGAGGGCTGATGCGGCTCACGTCAGGCGTCATGCAGGTGTCCCCCCGATTGGCTGATGCAAGGTACCTGAGGACGCCGGGCGGGCGTAAGAGACAACATTAAGGGAACTTCTCCTCATAAAAAACGTGTTCTAGTAGACCACGGCTCCGGTCAGATGCTTGACTAGCAGATGTGTTATCTCATTGCATGGTTGCGAGAGCGGAATCCGAAGCTGGATACCCCTGGGTATGTATATACCTTAGAGCCAAGTCACTGTCCACAGATCAAACCCAAACTGGGTAGTCTGCTACTCTACCGGACAACGAGGAACAACATGAGGAAGGGCGGAAGGAGAAGAGACTTTACATGTCCTCGAGCGAGTTGTACGAGATGGAGAGCAGCGGCAGCAGTCGAGGCGAATCTACGTCGCGTTACTTAAGTCCGATGTCTCCGTACCCGTATCCCCCACTACGGAGCTTCAAGATCGCAATAAACCAGTGCTTCGCGCACCAACACCGCAAGTCATGGCGCCCAACATGTCAACCAGCTGTCCATCTTCGTCTGTCGGTGATCCTGTACCCTCATGTACTCGCAACATGCCCCCAAACGAGCACGACAAGCGACGAACTTCCTCCGCCAAATCTCCCAGCTCAGATCCCTCAGACCGTCCACAAAAACACCCCAAGCTCGACAAAACACCACTCACCCCGCGCGCCTCCTTCCTAGGCCTCCCCCGCGAGCTCCGCGACCAGATCTACAACCACTTCTTCTCGATCCCCAACTACGACGACCCCTTCGACCGGCGCATCGAGCGCGAGCGCAGCGACGTCTACAGCGGGACACCGCGCTCGCTCGGCTGGCTCCTCGGAGAGCCCCTCCTCCAAGTGAGCGAGGCTACCTCCTACGAAGCGACCGAAGCCCTCTTTAGCAACCACACCGTGCTCTTCGTCTGCGGCCCTAGAGTCCTGCTCGACGTCCTAAGCGCGCTGCCCCGATCCCTAACCCAGAAGCTCCGCCGCATCGAGCATTTCTGGCTCACGCCGCCTCGCGACCTGTACGACACAATCTACACAATCGACGAGGAAGAGCTGGGCCCACTGTTCCGCTTCTTCTCGCGGCACCTCCGCCTCGCGAGCCTGACCATCCCCCTCCAGTTCCTCGGCACCGAATACCGCGAGCTACCCCCCCCGGACCTGGTACTCCATCATGTGCGCCGTGCGCAGCGTAGGCCTCCTTCTAGCCGGCACCCTCTCGCAGTTCGACATCCGCTACGAGCCCCGCAACATAATGGCTTTGGTAGAGCGGCGCGTCGAGCTGCACAAGATGATCGCGGCGGAGCCGCAGGAGTGGGATCTGGCGCACTACGAGGCGCTCGGGGCGGTGCAAGACGAGATGGAGGCTCGCGGGTGCGAGATCCGGCTTGTGGATCTTGTGGTGGGGCTGCGGCGGCAGCCGAGAACGTGGGAGGAGGAGGGCGAGGAGGCAGTCATTACGTTGAGGGCGGATTTGGAGCGCGAGGGCTGGGATTGCGTCAAGAGGAAGTATGAGTGGCAGTGTGATAGGGAATGGGCGCGGTTGGGGTGGGACTGATTGCGTGTAATGGGGGCTTGTTGTAGGAGAGTAGGATATGTGCGACGCTTCTGGATGGGGTCGTATGCGATGAAAGCGCTGGTCGAGCCGATTGAGCCGATGCATGATGAAGCGGTAGAGCTTTCCAGGGAGGTCTGACTGACACACCGCCGGACTATGTTCCGACTCTATGGGGTTCAGCCCCCTGGATCTTGGTGTAGTATAGCCGACTCTGGATATGAAGGCACGTAGCAACGATGCCGTCCGTGGCAGAAGAACGATCGCTCAGAATCTCAACCTGCAAATCCTGCATGCTATGTAATTCATCAAGATCTGTTTGCAAAATCACGCCGCTTTCGCTTGCTGCTGCGGCGCAGCCGGTCCACCAGAATTCCTCTGCGAGCTAACCGAGTAGTCCTTCAAGAAATCCGGGTCATTCTCAAACTCCTCCTTGAGCTGCACACACAGTCAGTCAACATTCACTCTCACACTCCCATCATGAGTACTCACAATATCAAGCCCCCCAACCAACTCACCCCCAACGTACACCTGCGGAAACGTCGGCCAGTCCGAGAACTCCTTCAAGCCTTGCCTGACCTCATCGTCCGCCAAAATATTAAAGAACCCGTACCGCACGCCCTTCTCCCTCAGCATGCTGACCGTCTGCCGACTGAACCCACACTGCGGCGCCGACGGCGTGCCCTTCATGAAGAGCATCACCGGCGCCGCCTTGACCAGCTCGCCCAGCCTCTCGAATAGCTCCTCCTTCCCTTGCTTCTCGCCGGACGAGTACTCTGGCGCCGTCTTGGGGTCGTTGTCTGAGGGGGCGTATTTGCTCAGATTGGACGCCCCGCCGGCATCGCCGTTCTTCTCCTCGCTCTTGCCGTTCTCGAGGTTTACGGGCTCTTGTTGTGCGGGCCGGCTCACTGCCTGCGGCGGCGGCAGTCCCGCTTTCCCGGGATTCGCGCTCTTGCCCGCGTGCTTCTCTACCGCCGCGCGCACCTTCCCGGCATCGCCGCCGCTAACTGTCTCGAGTGTCTCGCCGCCCCGCTGCAGCACGATGTACGGCACGGCTGTGACGTCGTACTGCTCCGACACCTCTGGCAGCTCCTCGGCGTTTATCGATAGGAAGGCGAGCTGTGGAGGGGACTCGACGGTGTATGTGCTGGCTAGCGTCTCGAGGATCGTGCTCATCTGCTTGCAGGGGGCTGCCCAGGGCGCGTGGAAGTAGAGGACGAGGAGCGCGCTGGAGGGAAGGGAGGAGGTGTACTGCGCGAAGTCGGCTTCGGTGGGGATGTCGGTGACGGTGCAGGTGTTGGATTGGGAGGAAGGGTTCTTGCTGGAGTTGAGGTCGACGGTAGAGCCGGCGCCTTGCTGGTCAAGGGGTTGAGGGTTCGCGGCCATAGTGGGTGGTGGTTTATGGCCCCGCTGGGAAATTGTCTGTTGAGACGGTGTGCGCTTCCTAGACTTGCGATCTGTGGTAGAACGTTGAAGGGGCTTCTAAATCTACCAACGGAAGTGAGACTGAGGGTAGTTACGTTGCAGATAGGCTGTTGAGCTCCGTGGAGAAAAAGAGAAATGTTCTCAAGATATCGCCCGCAGTCGCATCGCGTCATATCGGAGCGCCGCACTCCTGCTCCGAAAATTCTGCCAAACGCTGGGGGTCTCACCGCCCGCAGCCCTGCAAAAAATATCGAGCTTCAACACCAAGTGCTTCAAGTCACGATACCCGCCAACTAGAGCGACGCCAAAGATGTTGCGCCAGATGTACGCTACCGCCCGTAGTAAGAGCTAATACAGAACACGGAATAGCTAATCCTACCCCAGAAAACCCAAAAACGCGCGCTCCAAGCGCGCCCTCGAAAAGCGCGAGCCCCAGACCACCGAAAACCCCAAAACGACGCTCCTGCTGCGCGGCACGACCTGCTCCAACATCGTGCAGCTCGCCCTCACCGACATCAACTCCCTCAAACGCCCGCTCGCCCTCAAATTCACCAAGAAGAACGGCATCCACCCTTTCGAAGATCCATCCAGCCTCGAATTCTTCAGCGAAAAGAATGACGCCTCCCTGCTCGTCTTCGGCCACCATAGCAAGAAGCGGCCGCACTGCATGGTGCTGATCCGGACCTTCCAGCACAAGATCCTGGATATGCTGGAGCTGTATCTCGACCCCGAGACGTTCCGGACGCTGAGCCAGTTCAAGAATGCCAAGGCGGCGGTGGGGTTGAAGCCGTTGATTAGCTTTTCGGGGACGTTGTTTGAGAGCCCCACCCCGAATGCGTATACGCTAGCCAAGAACCTGTTTCTAGATCTGTTTAGGGGCCATGATGCTGGCAGTGTGGATGTGGAGGGGCTGCAGTATATGATACACATATCTGCGGCGGAAGAGGTCGAAGGGCAGGCGCCGCCGGCGATACACTTCAGGGCCTACCTAATCAAGACGAGTCGGAGCGGGCAGAAGCTGCCAAGGGTGGATGTGGAGGAGATGGGGCCCAGGATGGACTTTAGGGTCGGCAGGGTTAAGGAGGCGGATGAGGCCATGATGAAGGAGGCGCTGAAGAGGCCGAAGCAGCTGGAGCCGAGGACGAAGAAGAATATCGAGACGGATCCGATGGGTGATAAGATGGGGAGGATACATGTTGGCAGGCAGGATCTCAGCCAGCTGCAAACCAGAAAGATGAAGGGCTTGAAGAGGGGGAGGGATGATGCCGATGAGGAGATGACTTTGGTGGACGACGATGATGAAGTTGAGCCGGAAGACGAGGATCTGGTGAAGAGGCAGCGGCTGTAAGATTGTTATTGTGCGGGCTGTCAGTGCTGCATCTCATCTGGGCGTTCCCGGTAAGCGGCGTTCAAAACCACGAAGGCTACGAGGGGTCACGGTTCCATTGCGCGGGTCATCTGGTGTCTATTTTGCTTCATGTTCTCATCTGGTATCTCTAAAATGTCTAAATAGTCACATCGACACTACCATCTGCGGTGTCAGAGCTCACATCCCATACGATTGAGCATGGCTTGTTCACGGTCCAGGCGCCGCTTGCTCCAGAGTGCCATTCTTCTCTACCGCCGCCGCCGGATGCCCTTGGGTGTCTTTTCGGTTCTGCACAATTCGCTATTTGAGTCAGCGCTGTTTCTCTGATCTTGAAGATTGACCTGGCTCACCAAGAGGTTCCTAAGCAATACAACAATAGTCACCTTCCCGATAGCAGGGACGTAAATCGAGGCCTTCTGCTTGACCTCTGGGTCAAAGTTCTTGAACAACACCTGTCAGTGCGTCTCTCATATAAACGTGACTGCATCATACTTTTTCGCTGGAGAAGTTGATACACACTGCCCCTTCCCGCAACAGATGCACTGGGACCTTGAACTTGTCACCCGGAACTCCGCTGATGACCACGTCGCTCAAGGGCAACCGGTTCTCCAGCGTCCACTTCGGATCGTCCATCACCTTGTGCTTCTTCTCCCTGAGACCTGCGCCCCTGGTGAATTGCTGGACGTTACCGATGTCGACTGAGTATACGCAAGCTCCGTCATTGGCAAGCAGCGCAGCTAAGGGCCGTCCAACGACTTCCGATCGGTTTATCACCGTGATGGTGTGTCCATGTAGGCGGTTGCCGTACGGCAAGAACGTGTTGTATATCTGCAGATACTCGAGGATCTTGACAACGGCGAGAGGCGTGCAGGGAAGCACGCTTTTGCGCTGCTTCTCCTCGTCCAGAAAGCGCACATTGTGATACATGTTCCGCACATAGCGATCCGTCAGCCCCTCGACATCCTTACTGACGTCCACGGTCTGCTGGATGTAGCGATCCTGCCCGGTCCCAAAAATGGGATAATACACCATTATGCCGTCTACAGCGTCGTCGTTGTTCGCGGCCATGATCGCGTCTTCTAGCTCTTCGCGGTCGACTTCTCGGAGCTGGAACTCGAATCCATTTTCGCGGCATGTTCGGCCGGTCCAGTCTGCATAGATGCGCGCGGCGGGGTCGGTGCTCGATAGGAAGCCTACGAGGAGCGGCGGTCTGCTGACTTGCTTCAGGCCTTCGGCGACTTCGACGAGGAGTCTTTTCGCGATGCCGCCGGCGAGGACTACTTTGCAATTGGCCGGCGCGTCGGCGTTGGCGGCCATGGTGGAATTCTGAGATGCGATGAGTTCCTTTCGAAGCTGGTTCTGTATAGCGAGTGTTGTAGCCTCCCCAAGGGGACGTCTATACGGTCTACATTTTACGTGAAGCTCTTTGTCGCGACGGCTGCTTTCAAAATATTTTTCGCGATGCCCCGCGACCCCACCGGATAAACTTGCATCCCGTCTCTGAACTTCAGACCAGCGATTGGCGTCATGGCGATAAGAACCTTGCGCGGAACGACAAAAGTGTTGCTGCAAGATCGATGTCTGTATACAGTAGAAATCATCAGCATGTCAGATATCCAATTGTATCTGCTCGAATTCGATAAGGACAGGAATGAAGCATCTTCGATTGCTGCTCAATCTGCAAAACGTACATATTAATCATTCTAACGCGCATGACGAAAAGCTGATTGAGCCGCAGGGCTCGAGAGTAAGGAGTTGAAACTCCTGGATTTGATAGAGTCTCTCGGCGAATATATCAGCCATGATGATACTACGACAAGAGCGAAGGGTAATGTGAGAATCACTGAGTCGACGGACCATCACTGATAGAGTGAAGCGGCCTCGTACCTTGAGGAAGTCCTTGCGGCCACTGCACCTCGAGTGTTGTCAAGACAGCATAGTACGTTTTATGACCTAGATCATTGTTTGCTGCGTTGTGTAGTATCATGATCTCGACATGTACTAAGAGGGATCCAGGAAACCTCCTTTGCGACTTTCTCCTGACACGCCTAGCGGATGACCACGATGTAATTGGCTCGTACGCCAAAGGCCTTCTGGCACTTGAAGAGCGCGGGAAATGGGATGAAGAAAGAGTGACAAGCGTCATCAATGCGTGAAGCCCGCTTGTCTCGCTGTAGCACCTGAACCGTTGCTGATTCTGCAGCAGACTCCTTGACAACACTCATGCACTCCGAAACTACAAGCAGCAGAGCGAGCGTTACCCTGTTTTGCAGTTAATAGATACCCTAATGGCCAAATATAGAAATGGTGAGCATCATCCCCTGCCTGCGCAAGTCCTGTAGCTGACCCTTAGTTCGTAGCGATGAAGAGCGTTCATGATAGCTCACCACAGTTCATGTCTCGGCTTATCAACTACTTCGAAGGCGAGAAGGATCCGCGGAACCTAATGATTGTCTTTTCGATACTGAAAGTACCAATGACGGAATGGGACATCGGATCCGATGCGCAGGTAGGTAGCTCTTGTCACATTCATGTGACCCTCATTCTCCTTATACACTTTTGTGCTTGATCTGCGAGCTTCTCTGCGGTCCTTTTGTAGAATGTGCATTGTGCTATCGAACTATCGGTTGCCAGATTCAAGCTAACAAACTACGCAGGATCTGTTCGAAGCAGTGTTCAACTACTTCCCAATCACATTCAAGCCTCCCCCGAATGATCCTTACGGCATCACGACGCAGGACCTCAAGGACCGACTACGTGATTGCATCTCTTCTACACCTGATTTCGCTCCTTACTCGTTCCCCGCTCTTTTAGACAAGCTCGACTCAACTTCAATGAACACGAAGGTAAACATAGCTCTGATAGAGTGGCTAGGACCCAAGCTAAGAAAACGCAGAGAGACGTACTCCAAACCATCATTGCATGTGTGAAAGACTATGGCCCACGGACCATATCACTCTACTCGGTGACGCTCTGGGACGCCCTGAAATTCGAGATTCTCAACTCAGAAGAAGAAGATCTTGCGCAAGAAGCATTGTCTGGGCTTTCCGAGATTGCGCGGTCGTTGTCCCAGGCATCTACCGGCGCACTCAACGCTTACCTAAAGCCAATAGCCAAAGAGTGTAACGAGCATCTCGAAGACGCACCCACGAAGCAGTCACAGGCCGCGGGACGCATACTAGGCGCAATCGCAAGTGTATCTCCGGAAGTGGCTAACATGGTCCTTCGAGCAGTTTTGCCAACGCTGTTCACGCTATACCAAGCAGCTGATAATTTCCCTAAGAGGAGGGGTCTGATCGAAGTATCCGTGCAGCTTATCCGAGCTGACCTGAAAGTCTACGGAGAATGGCGAGCGGCGCCTGCGGTACAGCAAGCACCCAATGGGGACCGGACCTCTTCAGCTGATCTTGCTGCCAATAACGCGCTACTCAAGTTTACTGATCAAGCGCTTGAAGTCCTGAGCACTGGATTATCAACCGTGCCCGTTAAGGAAGTATCATTTCGTCTCATGACGCTGGACGCGCTTCTCCAAATGGCCAAGGTCCGCCAACTGTTGGCACCGCAAGAGATTGCCGAGATCATCAAGTTGTTCCACACCATAGTCATCACGGAGGAGTCATATGGTAATGACGAGCTAAAAGCGGCAGCGATCAATGGCCTGGTGGGGATAGGGCAACAAAAGCCTCAGCTCATCATTGATCATGCATTTCCAGCTTTCATGGCACAATTGCCGGACTCGGATGTCGATGGATCGACCGCTTATGTCTCTGTCTTGGAGGCCTTCGCGAAACTCGGCAGCGAAAGGCAGCTTTTCGAAACAGTGGTCCTCCGCCTCCGAAACAAGTTTAACGTAGCAGTTCAGCAACAAGCGTCGGTCAGATACCTCAGTGCAATTCTGTCAGCGATCCTGTTCGCCTTCGCCCAAGGCGCCAACAATCTCGAGAGGACTCCCGATTCCTGCCCTTACTACAACGACTTGATACTGCCACTTCTCAAGCAATCTTCTGGTGCAGGAGAAATGAGGTCAAGCCTTTTCGAAGATGAAGGCGTTCTAGACCTTGTTGGACGACTCTCGAATGTGGTCCTGCGAAGTCAACATCTCGAATTTCAAAAGCAAATCGCTGGAGAGACCTACACCCTTTTCCGGACCGGACCCGCAAAAGACCTCCCGCCTTTCAGCACGGATGCCTCAGCAACACAGGGACGCACAATGATTGTTTCCACACATGTCCTTGCAGCCCTGCAACGGGAAGCGAAACCAGTTGATGATATCAATGAGCTGCTTACGGCATTGGTCAACTTTGCTATGGTCGATTCACTTTCTCACAAGGTCCGAGCTGCCACCTCTGCGCAGGTCTCACTGGTGGTAAATAAATTCATACCCACCGCAGAGCTCAAGGCCGTTACAGACAGTGTCCTGTACGCACCCACAGATTTCCTAAACCCCACCAACCTCACCACAAACTCAATCCGCACCATTTTCGCCATCATCAAGGGCCTCGTCCTCCGCAATCATACCACACTCACCACCATCTTCCCGTCTCTCCTAGCCCTTCTCTCTTCTCCTGAGCACGGCACAACCGTAGCCCGCGGCTTCTCAACCCTCCTCCAACCAGACGACCTCCTCACAAAAGAAAACCACTGCACCATCTCCGGTCTCCGCAAACAAAAAGCCTTCAGCCTCCTCGTCCCCAACATCTCCACATCCGTCCGCTCCGCCACCGACGCCTCAACAAAAGCGAACTACCTCATCGCCCTATCCGGGATCCTCCGCTGGCTCCCTTACACGATCATCGAGCCCGAGATCTCCGCCATCTCCCCCCCTCCTTCTCCAGTCCCTCGACCTGCCACCCGAAGAACACGAAGTCAAGTCCGCGACGCTGGACACGCTCATCACGTTCCTAACCCAGAACCCTAGGGCAATAGAAGAGCACGCGAGCAGCCTCATCACAAGGCTGCTGGCCACCACGAGCGAGAAGAGGAATCCGGCCAAGGTGAGGGCGGCGGCATTGCAGTGTCTTGCGCTTGTACCTGGCCAGCTGAGGATGGAGACGGTGCTGCCGTTTAGGAAACAGGTCGCGAAGAGGTTGATGGCGTCGTTGGATGACGGGAAGAGGGCCGTTAGGGGGGAGGCGGTGAGGTGTAGGGCAAAGTGGATGGGAATGGATGAGGTGGAGGATGAGGAGGATGAGTAGGGGTGAGGGTGGGGGTGAGTGCTGTATATAGCGTTGAAGAATCGATCTCCGGCTGAGAGTACAGAGGTGATCGCAGGCATAGACGTGGCACAACATCACGCTGTTCGGATGATGGTGGAAGAGCGGTGATTGAATTCAGACCGAGACGAAGCAAACCTGTATGAAAGAAACAGATACGAGTGTACTCATTAGAACATGAACGCCATTAGGCCCTTACGTTCAACACGCCTCAGCAACCTCGCCTTCAACAGAGTAATTCTACCATGAACCGTCTCCCCAACCTGGCTTCAGCAAGTCCAACAAGAAGTGGAATGAGCAGTCTGCCAAGACAGTTAGTATATCGATGTTCCTTCCTTATATTGTTTAAGAGAACGCACTCTCACCAACCACATTTCCCACTGAGTTCAGCTTGCCTAGTATCCCAAATCCTTGTGCATCGTCCGCATGTGCTCCTTCATCTTGTCCTTGCGCGGAAAGGGCCGCTGGCCGCGAGGACATCCCTCGACTTCGCAGTAGAAAGCTTCGTCACGGACATGCACATTCTTGATATGGCGCTGCAGATCGGCTTCTCGAGTGAACTGGTTTTTCTTACAGCCTGGTACGAAGCACATATGCTGGTTGAGCAGGTTGGCTTCGTTCTCGAGGCTGGCTAGGGCGGCCTGGATGGCTTGATCAAATGGCTGAGGAGTGCTGTCACGTACGGTGAGTAGAGCTGGATTGGATATGAGGCTCTGCAG
>Ga0115849_10063_pt1 | contig 12697 bp, 8 predicted proteins | sample InSIn3SAF170_FD_83863 | JGI IMG/M metagenome (GOLD analysis project Ga0115849, IMG submission 83863) | reverse complement strand
CTTTCCTACTAAAAAGCTAATCCAACCGAAGGACCGGCAGCTAGTTACTTATTTGAGAGGGGCACCCAATAAGTAAAATGAAAGCACGCTCCTTGCTGCTTTCGTGCTTGATGGCTTCTGATGAACCAATGATAGAGATCCTTAGCTTCCCTAACAGCAGCTGTTCAATCCGTCCCTGAGCTTCTACTGGATGTCATACCGGGCATTCAGTCTTCAGGTTCAGAATGCGTCGAAAGAAGACCTTCGCCCGGATAGCCTCTTCTCGGTACTCAACTGCTGGGTTTTTTGGTTCCTGCCTGAGCACAAAAGAGAGATGGTCAAATCTTTTATATCAAAGTGATGTTCCAAGGCGAAGAACTGATATATATAGTCATATTGGCCTCTCGCACAGCCAGACTTTGAGTTTGCTTTATTGATTCATGGAATAGAGGAGCTCTCCCTGCTTAGCGCAGGCTACATTTGACCCCTAGATCATGAGGAAGGTGTCCCCTACACCGGACCGGAATCTCCATCCCAATTGGGAACCACAAAAGTGATTCTCAATGGCTGGTTGAGCTCAAGCTCCTGCTTCTTGGTCACCACAGAAGCAGAACCAAAGCGAGCAGGACCCACAGTACCCTTAGTTGTTCTATACCTTGCAGGAGAAGGGAAAAAGTACTCATTCGGGGATTAAGTTTTTTATTACCGTCTAACAGCTAGGTTTCGAGAGGGCTATATCTATCTCCGAAACAGGGGAAGAAAGGGAGGAAGGAATTAGATTATTTCCTTTCCAGACCTTATGTCATTTCCTCTCCTCTCCTTATCAGTCGAGCCCCCTAAAGGGTCCTTATCAGTCGAGCCGATGGCGGCCTTATTAGTCGAGCGTGCTTTCATTTTACTTATTGGGTGCCCCTCTCAAATAAGTAACTAGCTGCCGGTCCTTCGGTTGGATTAGCTTTTTAGTAGGAAAGGCGGTAGTAGAGTTGCTAGAGGTCCTTCGCGTCACTCTACTGTTTGTTTTCCGGGCAGGGATGCCTATTGTTCCCTGCTCTAACTCCTCCGATTTCCCTTTGCTTTCTTTATTACTTATCGCACGTGCCCAGTCTCAACGTCACTTCCCAAAGCAAAACCGCCTTTCCCAGATCTATGAAAGGTGAAACGTTGAAGGTCTACAACAGGTAACATAAATGAAGAAGTTTCTTTTGTATTCGAGCTGCTGAGGGCCGGAGCTCGTATGGATACATTACTTCATTGTTCTATGAGACGTTGCACTAAGCACATACTCGGATAGGGTCGCGAAGTGCAAAGATCCGGTCTTTTACAACCGTCGTAAGGACAAAAAAATCTATACTTATGTGTGTTCGACACTATATAACTATAGGCGGGACCAGTTGTAGGATGATCGCCGAGTGGCGTTCTGCTCGATTAGGCGAATGCGAGTGAGGGATAAGCTTTCCCCGTTCGCTAGGAGGGAAACTCAGGAAGAGTTCAGACATAAATAGATGGTGAAAACCCCTTTTTATTATATTAGTAAATCGCGCTCCTTGCATGACTCCATATCATTCATTATTAAAGCGAAAGCGACAACGTGTCACTCTAACCTTAAAATCGATAAACGGGAATGCGTTTCCTAATAATGAGTAATGCTGGTAACAGCAAATGGTTCCTAACCTCATCAAAATCAGAGTACGGCATATCCGACTATCCGGCAACACGCTTGGATAAGTAAGGCGATGAACCGTACCTGTATCTCTAGGCGCTATGATGTCTTATTATGTAGATCATGTCTTGCTTGAGGGTTCCAAACCTCGCCCTTCTCTAATAGGGGAAAGTACAGACCCACGCCTAGGGATATACGAGCGCCATTCTTCAGATGGATCGCTGTTCGATAGTTATTGTAGCCGGGATAAGCAGGCACGAACTTCCGTATAGCGCCTTAGTTTTTTAGTACAAGTAGCTAAGGGGGCTGGGAGGTACGACTTGCGTCAAACTTGTGAAAGAATACTTGCTGCGCACCTGCTGAACAAGGCTCCTTTCAAGTCAAACGGAGATTACCAGTTCCGGAGAGACCAACCATTGTACTTCTAGGGGAAGGTCTAACATAGCGGAAGGCCACGGCTTTTGTGAGTGTTCAGCACAATACGGTACGGTATGCCACCAGCATAAATGAGGCACACAAGAGCCACTGGCACAAGATAGATTTCATGCCAGCCTGGAAGTGATTCGCTACTAAGTCGGGTAGCGGCCGCCTATTGTAGAATCGTCGATAACCTGGCTGCCACTATCATGTGTGTAAAGACTTACTGTATAGGCATACTGGAAACTGTTTGGCAAGTCAAGGGACCCTGGAATCCGCCCCTTAGCTATAACGTTCCAGAGTCATGCAGAACAGATACTAACCGTTCTCCAATTACTATTAATTAATTGGACCTTCAAGGAACGAGTAGATTACAAAAACGAAAGATTCGAGTAACCCTCCGAGCTAGGGAGATATTCAAAAAGGCCGTAGCAAGGAGACTTTAACAGACCAGTTAGAGTAAAGCCTCCACTTTCATAAGAAGAGCGTCAGTAGGATAAAACAGCAATCCCAAGACTCGCTTTCCCGGACAATGTATATTGTGAAATGGTGGCGCTATAACAAATCCAGAGTACCTTAACTTGCGGTTGCCGCACAAAAGCTGGTCACCTTAACCAGTCATACCCATTTATGGAGATTCAGGATCTGAAGCTCAAATTCAAGCCATAAAACAAGTAGCTACTCCTACTGCAATTGGGACTTCTTTTAAGCCAGCCCACCAAAGAATTCCACCTCGACTCCCCTCTACTAGAGAATCCATGAATTCCGGGCACCTGCAGTAGCAGCAGGGATGGGAAAGACAAATAACCAGCCAACTATGTATGCCTTCAAGCCTGCCTTCCTCTCATCTTCCTTATGGAATGGGCTCCTCCTTAGAATTAACGAGATCTAGAATCTTGGATGAATCTTCTTGAAACGGGTTGATCAACCCTAGAAGACTCGATGGCTTAACAGTCCAGTGAATAACCTGATTCAGAGGGATAACCCGGTCTTTAGACACTCGCCCTACTTCTAAAGATAGATAGAAAAGATTGGGGAATGCCAGATGCGGAAGCAGTTCCAGTCCCAGCTGCTGAGGTGGCGTAGTGACAGGTGAGAACAATAACAACAGAAGCAGCGGAAGATCCTGCAGTAGTATATTCGGTTGTTTGCGGTGGAATAGATTCAAGCGTCCGGGCCAGTAGATCCAGAGCAAATAGGCGTTGACTTAGTTGCTTTTGCAGTTTCTTTTAATCCCGATGTTGATCCGACGCAACTTACCGGTGATAGTCGCAGCACCAGGAGCTTTCAAGGGAGGCAGACATGTATAGATAGTAGCCGATAGTGGCATACCTTCCGGATCGAGGGTCCCGCCCGGTAAACACCATACAGGCAAAATACCAGCGGGGGGAAGAGGCCCTTCTCACTCAAGCTCAAGCATTTACTTTTCTAGTTAGAGACCAACGTCTTGGGGCTAATGTGGGATCCGCTCAAGGACCTACCGGTTTAGGTTCATTTCTAATGCGTTCCCCGACTGGAGAGGTCATTTTTGGAGGAGAAACTATGTATGCGCTTTTCAAAAATTGTCGGAAGAACGGGTTTCAAAAAATAGCGGAGGTTTTCACATCTTTCCCTCCTATTCTTGCCCCACGAGGAGGCGGAGGTTTTGGAATATTGAGCAACGAATGAATGCATAATGACATATATAATGAATGTCACTCTCTATCGACCATAATGACATATATAATGAATGTCACTCTCTCTGGTCTCGAAGTCACCAATGAATGACGTAATTACGCATCAAAACCTCCGCCGGGGATTGGGGTGGGTGGGTAAATAGTGGCAAGAATAGGACCTTTAGGTGTTTTTTAGTTACTTATTTGCCCCTCAAATAAGTAAAAAAAAAATAAGTAAATTGAAGAGAAAGATGTTCAAACCTCCGCCAATCCCTTTTGGTCGAGCCTGCTGTCGCACCCTTCAAAGCCAATATTGTGATCGTTGGCTCTCAAGATCGGGACCAGGTGCTGCATTCACTCATGGTCCAAGAAGATATCAAGTGAGCAGCGAACGGGGAAGGACGACCCTCGAGCCCGTGACTGCAGGTAACGTCTCAGTCGTAGATGTCTTGGTTGGTTGGGCAACGTCAAATAGCTCCCAGCTCACTGCACCGTCTAAAGACTCGTTAGCGCAACGATGTACCTTCTAGGCTGACTTAATGGAAGAAGCCAATGGAGTGAAACGAACAGGTGGAGAGCGAAATCCACCAGAGATATCAACAGATCAGGACACGCACCTACAGGATGATCCGATTCTCAATGAGAAAAGTAACTCCACCTCATGGTATTGGAGTTTTCCAAACCAGCCAGTAGTCCCAGCTCCTACTGAAGTCTCGGAATGATAGACCCAAGGTGCGAAGCCGCTTGTCCGGGGCAAGGAATATCAACCGAAACGTGAAAGTATGAGTCTGGAAACATCTTTCATAACATACTACATTGAATATTCACCTCTAGCTTTGCTGTTTCAACTACTTAGTTCAATTCTCGTCTCGGTTTGCTGCTTCACAATCCACCCCCCTTTGATTCTCCCATGAAAGAAACATGGATATGGGTGCCATTGATCAACATAGGCATTAACTTACATTTACAGCTTGGACTTAGTAACTGCACGCTCAGACCCCTCGCTTAACTCACTTTTGCCATAGAAGTTGGGGTTACTTGCAGCACACATTCTATAGACGGTCTTGCCTATCTGTGCTGCCATCACTCAGGTGGCAACGGTACGTATAACTCGGGCGTAGGAAGCAATAGCCGCAGTCCACATAACTTAGGGATATCTTGGGCCTATGGGCTATCAGTACATTGATTCTATGACTTTGCTCTCTCAGGCCAATACCTTAATTACCGCCATGGAGGGGGAGATTTCTATTGCTATTCATACTGTCGTTGCTCCTATAGGATGGGATTGACAGATGCATTTATGTATTTATCCTACTACCATTATGGATTTCTCGATCTTAATGGTGAGAATTAGGGAGGTTCGTTCACTTCGTTTCCTCACCCCTGCTACTATTATTGAATTCTTTATCTTGATGATGATGGAGCTTGCTACTGGTGGTGTGTGATTGAAATGAATGAGCGTGTGAAGCGTGAGCGAGTGCGGGAGGGGCCTAAGCTTGAAAAATCGGGCATGGGTAAGCGGGATGAGGCGGCTCCGAGCGCCTCCCATAATGGACTGCCTGTGTTTCTCTGTTGCTAGGGCTCTAATAGAACCATACTTGTGACCTACGCTAGTACACATTGATTTTGACTAGTTATTGATGCACTAAATCCGAAGCGAGGGCAAACGTAAGGTTAGATTGTTCGGGCTAGCCTTGCGGTAGTACAAGTCGGTCGATGGAATGTGTTGGGATAGTTTTCAGAGTTTACAAGGCAACTTGCATCGGTCAAATATTGACGAGATTGATTGGAAGAGCGCTAGTAGGTTCAACAGCTGTTAGTATAAGGTGGTTCCGAGGTACCTTATATTGACCGGTTGTAACAGTGGGAAAGGCAGTGAATTGCACTGTTCAGTACAAAGCAGCTGAAGCGAAGGTTTACTCGGGGTAAGGCGGTCCCATCGGATCCTTGCTGGACTAGTCTCGTTCCCCAGTAAGTGTCTCTTAGACCTAACCATAACCCCCTGTCTGCAGTTGTTCGTCCCGGGCCGAACCAATTGATCTCATTAAGAATTTATCCTACCTTAATCCGCTCCCAACTCAAGATAAGGTGTCCCCTTCGTTGAACCCTGGATTGAATGGGAGTAAGGCAAAGCTCGCAACCTTAAACTTCAACTACTGTTCGACATACCTTGAACAAGTATGTGGGACGGATTGAACTAATGGATTCTTTATTGTATTGTAATGGATGCACGAGTTGGGAATCGGTAACCTTCCCCAGTGCCACTCGTTCGAACTCAATAGTGGGATGCTAAGATTGAGATAGATAGATGTACAGGCATCTAGCATCAAGAGAAGTTGTGAATGTGGAGTGGATGAATTATTGAAATGATTGGCTTTCCCTGCAACCGCAGACCGGCGAGCCCCAAGATCCTTAGCGAAGAAAGCGGTCTACATAGTCTACGGACATCAATCTCATCGGTTAGTTACCCATTATTCGATTCCGAGTTCTATCAACGGATTCCACGTTTCTCCGCAAAGGTCACGATTGGTGTTTTTCCCATGAATTACGGGTCCTCGATTTCCGTAGTCAATCTAGTGGCTTTTAGCTCCTCGAGATTGAACCTTGTGTTGACTCATAATCTTTTTATGTTTCTCTTTTAGGCAATATTCAGATGCACTTAAGGTGCACTTAAGGAGGACGACCAGCGAGGGGGGCAGGTCAAAGAATATCAAAAGCTAGATTTGCTTTCATCCAAATTCCAGGCTGGTCCCACAGAAACGAACGGACCGGCCTTAGTAGTAACCCATTGAACTAACTAACCTTGGACATAGAAACCAAATGATCCAACCAAGGAAAGAACCCACTATTGAAGAAAGACATTCTCTTACTGACGCTAACGAGGCAATAGTCCTCATTCTCCCAGGGACGGAAGCTCAAGGAGCACAACTTCACATCTCAATAAAGGGGGCACCGTCCACTACCTCTCTATAGGCTAAGGCTAAGAGCTACATGGGGACATAGCGTTTCACTTTGACTCTCTCCATATTCTCTACTTTACTGAATTACCTCACCCCTCTTACTTACAACAACGATCTTTTCATCTCTCTATCTATATGGCTGTACTTTATGCTACTAACCTTCCCACTGTCACCATAGTAGTGGGCGTAATACTTATGAATTTTCACTGAATTCTGACTAAATCAAATCACATCAATTCTCAAGTTCCATAGGTTTGCTGCTTTTATACCTATGGAATTGACCTTCCCGGCGCTTTTTCCAATTGCCTTTACTATAATGGATAGCCTGACTCACCTATAGAAGTTACCTTCGTTTTGTAGTAAAAGGCCTACATTACTGATTTTGACCTATACCAACTTTTGCTGTATAAATGGAGTGACTCGCAGCACACATCTTATATAAGGTCTTACCTACAAATGGGTGGGTTATAAATACTGAGCTGGGTAGACCGCTTAAGAAAGTTGGCTTATTTACGGGGTGACCGAGTGCATCCAGCCTTTCTCAAAACACTCCATTCAATAGGGTGACCCAAGCATTGCGTTTACCAGGGGTCCAAAGATTGGCTAGTGAAATGATCGGACGACTCCGGTGTGACCTTGCCCCGGCATACGTCGGACTCTGCCTCCCAACCGCTCCATACGCCAGGTTTACGTATTTTCAATTACCAGATTATACGCCAGCTTATGTAATCTAAATGACCGTAATTGAGGGGGACAGTACTTGAGGAAGGAAGTCTCACTTTTGATTAGTTCAGTAAAAGAGAGAGAGAAAGAGAATGCTGCCTGGCCTGCTTAACGAACGCTTCTTCTTATACTTTTGATCAACTCAGTCAATAGAAAAAGGAATGCAATCTGACCCTCACAATTGGTTCATTTATTCGTGTTCGTACTAGGGGTGAGATCGAAGTATATTATATATGGTGCATCACTTTTAGTCATTGACATTGACAATAGGTAACGCTGGCCTCGAGTTGGATGGATCTTTCATGAATTTCCCCATTGAAAGCGTGGTACGGCTGGTATGGCTTGCTGGTATGGTTGGATGGATGGTCGATATTTCGTACCTTATTTCGTAACTCGCTCCTCTGTCTAAGTGACCGGTGCTAATCTGTTACCGTTGGTCGTACCTCTCCTCTCCTCTCCCTTATGGTCGAGCCCCCTAAAGGGTGATGGCGGCCTTATCAGTCGAGCCTGCTTACGCATCCTCTCGATGGCGGCCTTAACAGTCGAGCACCTAAAGGTGATGGCGGCCAGTCGAGCCTGCTTGCGCATTCAATTTACTTATTGGGTGGGGGGGTCTCGATGGCGGCCTTAACAGTCGAGCACCTAAAGGTCCTTATGGTCGAGCACCTAAAGGTCCTTATCAGTCGAGCACCTAAAGGTTCAATTTACTTATTGGGTGGGGGGGCTTATGGTCGAGCCTGCTTGCGCATCCTCTGATGGCGGCCCTTATGGTCGAGCACCTAAAGGTCCTTAACAGTCGAGCACCTAAAGGTCCTTATGGTCGAGCACCTAAAGGTCCTTATCAGTCGAGCCCTGTCGGACCTCTCCCTTTTGGTCGAGCACCTAAAGGTTCAATTGACTTATTGGGTTCTCAAATAAGTAACTAAAAGGCGTTGGTCGAGCCTGCTTACGCATCCTTGGCAGTCGAGCCCCTGTCGGTCCTCACCCATATGATGGATGAGCGAGAAATCCCTCACCCTGCCGGGGGCATCCTCTCTTTTGGGGCCCCTCCCCCTTCTTTGGTCGGGAGAGTGGGTTCGTATGGGGTGCTTATTTGGTGAGGGGCCCCAAAAGAGAGTTGCTCCTCTTAGTTACTTATTTGAGAGGGGCCACGTTACCTCTCCCAGAGGTCGAGAGTTCGACAGGCTCACCCTCACCCTTTCCTTTTCCCACCACCTGGTGTGGTTGGGACCCCTATGATGGCCACGTTGAGTCTTCCCAGGCTCATTCTTGGTATACCTGTTTGGTACCTTGACTCTCCTACACCTCCCTCATCGTCAGCACCTTCTCCCCATTTAGTCTTGACCCTAGTTCAACCTTCAAGTGTCCCATCATCGTAAACCTCGGAGTCACCTTAGGAACCCATCACGCAGACTAAGTCAGACACGGGAAAGGTCGCTTGGGGCAACAACAATCAAATTGGGGGTAATAGTACTCTTAGGCCGGTTATGGCCACTCCGACCACTGTGCCCACTAGGGTTGTACCTCCCTGTGCTCTTTGCAACGTCAATGGCCACGCCACCAACAAGTTCCCTACACTCCCAGAATTGCGGAATCTTCTGAACCCGCTCGTGGCAGCTTCAGTTGAATCCATCCCAGTGGTAGAGGTCACTCTTTCTGGGTCATCGAAGGATACCATACGAAAGCACAACCCATCCTTGCGTACCAACCATCCTTACACCTTATGTAACCTCCATAGCGCATTTATAGAAGTGTTTCTTGAACGTCAAAAACGATTTCATTTCGGTCATTTTCCCCCCCCAATATAAGTTCCTTTATAAGTGCATCCCCTAAACCGATACCCCAAAAGACGGGGCCTTGGCTTTCTTTTACAACTTCTTATCCTTCTCCTTCTCCTTATTTCCTCTCCCTTTTCAAGAGACTAGTTCCTTCCTTGCCCTCCTCACCCTTGATGGGTGAGCAATAAAGAACCTATTGTCGAGCAAGCCATCCTTTCAATTTACTTATTGGGTGGGGGGGCTTATGGTCGAGCGGCCTTACGGCACCTTGTTTTCGCAATAGCAGCAGGCAGTCAATGGGTGGGTGCGCTTCGCCTCCTGCCAGTGATAGGGCCACTGGTTCTACCACTTCATAATAAATGAGTGAGTATCCTCCCCCGGGACCGGAATGATTATCCCTGTCCGATGGGTCTACATTCATCCCTGGATGTCGTCGGGTACTTTTCACTTCCCCGCCATTCTTGTCACCGTCACCTGCAATCCGCGCAGGTGTGTCCGCACCCCCTGGAGTGGACGGGAAAGTCTTTCTCGGAGCAACCCTCCCTGGTTCCAGACCCAGGAGTGCACTTCCCCGTATGAGCATTCGGTACATGCATAGGTGGAAGAGTTACAAGGTCACCACTACTTGGGATCTCCCCCCTAATCTTAGATTGGTCGTCCGAGGGTTCGCCTTCATTGCTGTGCTTACACACTAGGCTACCCTTCTCCGAAAGCTTCGCGGGACCACCTACCACTAGTCTTCTCCGGATCGCCCGGAGGGGTTTACTGCAAAAAAAGGTCCTGGTTCTTCTTTTCGCTAGCTCTGCGAAGCAACCCTTGAGGGAATCAATCTAGGGCCAGCACAGTCAGGATACTATTTTCTTCCCCTCAAACTGAAAGGTTCTGATTTAGCGTAAGACCGGCCGGCACAGGACCTTACCTGCCTTACTGCTCCTGGGTTGACCGGCGCAGTCAGGACCAACCCAGTAAGGCCGGCCTTTCAGGACCGGATAAGGCCGGGGACCTTACCTACTCCAGGATTTACCCCAGACCAAGATTCCCAGAATCAAATAATATATCCTTCCTTTAAAGGCCTGCCTTATTGTCTGAAGTATTGATCTGAAAAGATGACTTCTTCGTTCGTTAGATAAGGGTTAATCAGGACAAGTCTTCGAAGTATTGACCTGAAATAAATGAAAGGAACGTAGTCGCTTGTCCGGGCAAGGACCTTTCAAGTTCTTCAAATGGGTCCGCCTAGAACGAAGTACCCAAACCGTGAAGAGACCTTTCTTCTTCAAATAGCGTCCGCCTATAACGCCCCCAACGCCCCAGCCAGCAGACAGGGCCTTTCAAAGCCTGGAACGAAGTACCGTACCGGCCGTATTGTCACTAAGGCCTTGTGGTCGAGCCTGCTTACGCATCCTCTCGATGGCGGCCTTATCAGTCGAGCACCTAAAGGTCCTTATGGTCGAGCCCCTCCGGTCCTTATGGTCGAGCAACTCAAGTTTCAATTTACTTATTGGGTGGGGGGGCTAACAGTCGAGCCCCTCACCCATCGGAATGAGTGAGTGACTCCGTCGATGGCGGCCTTATCAGTCGAGTGTGCTTACGCACCCTGCCGGTCCTTATGGTCGAGCGACTACGTTCCTTATGGTCTTTAGGCCTTACGGCACCTTGATTTATTCCCCTCAAAGAGCTCTGCTCAGTCAGATAAGGCCCGGGGACGCTGGCTCCCGCAGGCAGAGGCCCAACGAATGTCAGATGCAAAGCTCCGCACCTCATTAAGATCATATTGGCATACTCCCCTAGAAAAGAAGGAGCAGACCCCATCGAAGACGAGAGTAGGGTACAACAAGGCCATTTCCGTCCACCTTCTCACAGAGCCGTACGTGGACGTTACCGCTCATACAGCTTCCAGCCGGCAGTCAGCCCCTACAATAAAGAAAGAAATGTGTGTGTGAATGAATCGACGAAAAATCAATCGAAGAGTGACATGAATTTGGTTCTTCAGCAGTAGCATGGGAGGAGCATCCCTGTCACAAAAAAGGAGTAGGTAGAAGGGAGCTTCGTGACATCCGTCCGTGATTGATCCGGATAGCTCAATTTTGCTTGCTAATAATAACGAATCAAACAGGGGCTAATGCTAGTGCCAGTGCTAGTGCCAATGCCAATAACTCAGCTCAGTTTTGTGGGGAAATATCGATCGAAAGTTAGCTTACTTACCAAATTTAGGTAGGTTCGGGAATAGATTTCAGGCGGGCGGTAAGGTCCTGCCCTTCTTTAGAAGGGAAAGGTACTATGATTTATTCCCCCCAAAGAGTGAGAAGGGTTGGGTTGGTCCTTTCAGGCAGTAAGGTCCTGAAAGGTGAAAGGTAAGGAGAACCTTACCTATATTTATTACTGCCCATTCTCTATTAGTCGTAAAGGGGGACTAAGCTGATCAGAGCTAACTCAGGACCAGTCAGTAATGACTCGTATCATTTCGGTAACTAGAGATAGAATGGATAAAGAAATGATTGACAGAATAGATACGGGAATGATTTCATCATGATAGAAATATCACTTTTCATGGCCAAAAGAGGATATTTGGAGGATGCGTTAGCAGGCTCGACCAAATTCCAGAGGATGCGTAAGCATGCTCGACTAACAGGAGAGGATGCCCCCGGCAGGGTGAGGTAACGAACGCTCGACTAAAAGGCCGCCATCGCTCGACCGTCGAGAGGGAGAGGAAAAAAGGTACGAAGTTGCTTTCCCGCTGAGGGGAAGGAAGATGGAAAGATCTAACGGGAACCCTATGAACCCTTATTATATACGTAATTACGTATAATAAAGTCACTAGAGAGATAAGACAAAAAATGTTGCTATTATATATGTCATTACGCTCTCGAATCCAGTCATTCATTATATATGTCATTACGTAATGAAGGATATATGTCCCTTTCATTCATGATCCAATCATGAATGAGATATGTGTGTCCGTCATTCTTTATATATGTCATTATGCCTTAGCAAATTATGCCTTAGCAGACAACGCATATATTATATATGTCATTATGCATGGTCACTTTAGCCAACCTTCTAGCAGCAGTAACTGATCCTAAGAGAGAGAGCTCTTTTGCTAGCTGTTAATGGGTCCGTCATATTATATACGCTTAAGTGGTCACTCATTTTCATTGATCACAGTATGTGTAGGGGGAGGGGTAATCTTGGTTAGCAAGACATAGCTCGGCGAATACGGGAATTTGTGTATATGTTTCCAGCCAAGTCAAGTAGGTAAGTGAGGCCTTACCTAGAGAGATAGATCTTTCCTCTCCTCTCGATGGCGGCCTTATCAGTCGAGCACCTAAAGGTGATGGCGGCCAGTCGAGCCTGCTTACGCATTCAATTTACTTATTGGGTGGGGGGGTCTCGATGGCGGCCTTAACAGTCGAGCACCTAAAGGTGATGGCGGCCTTAACAGTCGAGCCTGCTTGCGCATTCAATTTACTTATTTGCCCCTCAAATAAGTCAAAAAATGGTCGAGCACCTAAAGGTCCTCTTCAATTT
>Ga0115849_10062_pt1 | contig 12809 bp, 9 predicted proteins | sample InSIn3SAF170_FD_83863 | JGI IMG/M metagenome (GOLD analysis project Ga0115849, IMG submission 83863) | reverse complement strand
GAGTGGAGGTTTAACCTATGATCGGGGGATTTGGTAATTTCTTATTACCATTATTAGTAGGTGGGCCTGACATGGCTTTCCCTAGACTTAATAACATAAGTTTCTAATTGTACTATAGGCATATAATCTTTTTATTCTGAATTGACTTAATCCTAAAACACTTCCAATTATTAAAGAAAATAAACTACTAATAAGTAAACAATTTGTTCAAGAGAATACTAAAAGAGTTTTTTCTGTGTAATAAACTAATTCTAAGAAAAAAATAAAAATAGATATTTTCGCAACTAGAGCTACAAAAGTGGTTACTATTGTAGGTATTGCATCGTATACATCAGGACTTCAAAAATGAAAAGGAGCCGCACCGATTTTAAATAAAAATCCTACTGATAATATTATTAATGAAAGATGTATATAATAAGGGTTATATCAGGATAGCAAGATAGGATATAAATCTGGATACACTTCAGATATACTACTTATAACATATATGCCTTCAAGGTTTGTTGTACCTGAATTTGCATAAAGTAAACTTGAACCTAGTAAGATAAAACAAGATGATAGACCTCCTAATAAGAAATAGGTTAAACCTCCACTAGTAGCTTGTTCTGAATCTCTATACAATGTACATATTATGTATAAACCATAACTTTGTAGTTCTATAGCTAGAAATATTGATACTAAGTCACTTGCACTCATTAAAAATACTGCACCATTTAAAACAAATACTATAATTAAAGAATATTCCGGTATGGTAAATTGCTCACTATTTGCATTTCTTATTTCTGGATTATCTAAGCTTAATTCTGGTTTTGATTGTTCTTGTGTAGTTAATAAGTCCCGACTTGCATTGCTTGTTTCTAAACTGGATTCTAGTCCTATGTCCGAATCTTGTGCAAAGTCAGGTTTTCTAGGATAAAAAGAGGTTAAAGTCAATATAGTTGCGCTGATTAGAAAAAGAAATAAATTAAAACTTTGGGTTAAAGAGGTCACGTGGAATAAGCCACCATGTAAACCTATACCCTTACTTAAACTTACAACAATAAGATTGTCATAAGATAATTTGCTGGTTAAAACTAATGAAACCATTACAATTCTTGAAAAATAGATGGATTTGTCTTTTCTTAAATTAAGAGCATTTGATATTAGTAGACTTGATAATAAAAAAATTAACATGTAAGAAATAAGTGATTTGAACACCTAACCTACCGTGTGTAAAACGGTTGCTCTACCAATTAAGCTAATATCTTTTAAAAAAACTTTTTTAACCTGGACAATTATTATTTCATTTCTGCTTCTATTGAAGTAATCATCATCGACCTTTGGTCGAAGATAACAATTTTACAGTTGTGAATTATTCTTATCCAAGATTCGAACTTGGATCCAGATATTAGAAGTATCCTGCTCTACCATTAAGCTAATAAGAGTTTTTATAATCCATTTTTTGGTTTTTTTCTGATTTGGTTTAGCGCCATTATTTTTGTCTCTAGTATTACCTTTAAGTAATACGTGACGAGACAAAAATTTAGCCGTTTGCTTTTATTTTAAATTAAAAAAAAAAATGATACATTAAAAAAAAGATATATAAAAGACTAAGGTTAAAACAGTTATATCTAGCTTTTTATTAGCTAAGGCCAAAGTGCTGGGCTATATGTGTTAGAGGGATACGGAGGAATTGAACCCCATATTTTCGATTTGCAATCAAAACGCAAAACCATTTGCTACGTATCCCTTTTACTTATCTCCTTTTTCCATTAAACTGCACAAGAGGGTTTTTTTTTAAGTAAGTTAAATATGTAAAAACCGTATTATTTAGAATTAAATCTTTATCTCGTTGTATGTATTAGTAATACTAGTCAGCCTTCATTTTCAAAAATGAAAACAAATAAGAGAAAAAGAAAGTTAAAATTCAGATAACAATGAAAAAGGTGATATAGTGCAAATAGTTTGTTTTATTTAAGAAATAGGTGATTCGAACACCTAACCTACCGTGTGTAAAACGGTTGCTCTACCAATTAAGCTAATTTCTTTGGCTTTTAATAGAAATATCTATAATATGGCTAAATTATATCATTAGCTTACTAATGGTTTTTATTTCTGATTTTAACCCGCTTAGCGCTAGGTATAAAATTTGTACATTGAGTATCCAGAAAAGATAAACCGAATGATGCTTTGGATTTTTCCATATTCTAGATTTTATTGTAAAACTAAATCTGAATCAAACTCTAATATTTCATTTAAGTAATCTAGGTATTGCTAACTTCAGTATAAGTCAGGAGCTTTTACAAAAACTGTTATATAATGGCCAATAACTTCATGCATAACGAAAAAAACCAAAGCCAACATAAAAAGATAACAATAAGAAATTTACACCATAAGTAATTTCATATGTTATATAGCATAAAGTAGACAAAGGGGGAAATATCCAGCATATAGTTTGAATGATTACTTAGATACATACAGCTCTGAAAGTATTATTTTTATTTTGGTTTTTTATTTTTTAAGGATTATTTTGGTTTTTTTGTTTTTGGTTTTTTATTATTTTTTTGTTTTTTGAAAAAGGGGATTTAAGTATGTGCTATGTAGCGGATGACTTACAAAACCGAACTTTGTAATGGTAAACTTACAAATGCATGAGGTTTAGGAGGGCTGTTTAAACATCACTCTAAACTATTGTAGGCTCTATTTAATAAGCTTTGTAATAAATCTGTATAGAACTGAGGAGTTAATCATGGGTATCTTGAAACGGGTTTTCCTTCCACTAATTGAACGTATACGAGTTGTAAGAATACAAATGTAGCTACAACAGATATCATAGATCCAAAACTACTTACTAAATTTCAACCTGCAAAAGCATCAGGGTAATCGCTTATTCTTCTAGGCATACCTTGTAAACCTAAGAAATGTTGAGGGAAAAATGTTACATTCACCCCAATAAAGAAAATTCAGAAATGTACTTTAGCTAACATCATATTGTAGTCTAAACCTAATATTTTAGGTATTCAGAAGTATCATGCACTAAATAATGCAAATACTGCTCCCATACTTAAAACGTAATGGAAATGAGCAACAACGTAGTAAGTCAAATTTGCACATTTTTATTATAACGCCAAAGCGCATAATTTATACATACAGCACTGCTCACGCAATGGATCGGACTATAACTTATCTAATTATTTAACTTAATAAACTTTCGATTGTCACGTTTAGTCTCTACGGATCCTACTTACTAATAACGGACTTAAATTAAAGAAAAATAATTTAACATTATCAGCTTTGGTTTCCACGGTATTATCTTATATTTTTTACTTATATTTTCCGCATTGAGAAAACATATAAGACTTCACCGTTAGCAATAACTAAAGTTTAATTAATTATTACCGAAAAAGGGGTATGATCTTTTTCATGGTGACAAGACAACACGACACTTACTAAGAAAGCATTGCTTTGAATTTATTTAATGACTCTAACTTTTCACCTAATAATGGGTAATTACTACAATGAGTGATTATTTTTAATAATACTTCTTTCTTATATACTTCTAAAAAAAAGAATTTACCATAGGGGTTTCTAATTTTATTACTTATTTCAAAATACTGCTTAATAGCATCTATTAAGTAAATATCATCATTTTGCCCTATTGAAAACGAATGGTTATTAGATTTTCTAATTGAAAAACAACCTTCTGCTTCTATAAAGCCAGATAACCATACTTTAAAATAACTCGGTATATTAAAATTAGCATTAGATTTTATAATCGCTAACTGTTTATCATATTTAAGTACTCTATTTAATAAATAAGTTTGTAGCGCAAAGCGAGAGGTTTCACTTAAACATAATTTTAGAAATGCAAGTTGACAGATTTTTCTTGAAGTTAAAGGAGGGTAAGTATCATAAATTTTTATAATATTTAACACTTCTGGCTTATTATTAACTACTCAAATAACATCTGCACCTTTACCTGTTATTCTTACTGTTCCACCTACAACCTTGGCAATTTCAATTAACATATTGTAATTAGATTTAATATTAGATAATTTAATAATTAGTCTGTATTGGAGAGATTGTTCACGTCAATGGTTTACTTGTATACTACCATCTCCGTCCATTAAACCAACTCAAAACATTTTTACATATTCATTATAATTATTATCTAATATATTACTTAGATTGAAACCATTATTAAGATTAGAGCTAAAACTACGAGCATAGCTCGAATAAAGTGTAATAGCTATAATTAAGACATTAGGTATATTTACACCAAATAAAACCAAGCAAACCGTATCGTGGAATGCTATATCTAAAGATGCGTTCGCTAAAACAACACCTGATAATCCACCAATAGTGAACATAAACACAAATCCTAATGCAAATAGCATTGAAGGAGTTAGATGTAATGATCCACCGTAACAAGTGGCTAATCAACTGAATATTTTAATACCAGTAGGCACTGCGATTATTAATGTAGCGGCTGTAAAGTAAGCTCTTGTATCCACGTCTAATCCAACAGTATACATGTGGTGAGATCAAACAACAAAACCTAATACACCAATAGACATCATAGCGTAAACCATTCCTAAGTATCCGAAAACGGCTTTGTTAGAACTTGCTGAAATAGTTGTACTAATTATACCAAAACCTGGAATAATTAATATATAAACCTCAGGGTGTCCGAAGAATCAGAAAAGATGTTGGTATAATATAGGATCACCACCACCTGCTACTTCAAAGAATGAAGTATTAAAGTTTCTGTCTGTTAACACCATAGTTATACCTCCTGCAAGTACAGGTAGAGATAATAATAATAAAACTGCTGTAACCACAACAGCTCATCCAAATAAGGCTAATTTGTGTAATCTAATACCAGGACTTCTCATATTTAGTATTGTAGTAATGAAGTTCATAGCACCTAATAAACTACTAATACCAGATAGGTGTAGAGCGAAAATCGCTAAATCTACACTAGGTCCACTGTGACTTTGTATACCAGATAAAGGAGGATAACAAATGTGTTGGTAACCTCATTTATAATAGGGTTGGTTTGTTTTACCTATATATGAATAAACTATCGTTACACTCAGTAAATCTCTTTACTGTTCGGACTATACCTTCATCTTAAGATTAATATATTTCTAACAGATTTTTACGTATTTTTCTAATAGTTTCTCTTATAGCATACAATTTATCATAATCACCTTTATTTTTTACATAGGATCTTGCTCAGATTCTATATTCTAAAGATTTTACTCCTTTCATTGTATTTTTAAAAAATTCTATTATGTTTTCAATCGCTCTAGAATTAGTGGTATCTAAAATATAATGATTATGTAATTCCTTAAATCTAACTGGATTATTAATATGAAGCATATAGGCTATTCCTTGTAAAACAATTTCGTCTAACTTTTGTGTAAGACCAAAGCCATGCACTATTCTATTAGAATCTTTTGTTGTTAAGTAGAAACTACCTTCTGCTTCTATAAATCCAACCAATCAGCTTTTACTCATAACGTTGTTAAGTGAGTTTACACTAATTAATGGTAAACTCGCCATTTTTCAAGCTGGCGATATATAATTAACCTCAACTTCAGAGTTTTTAATCTCTGTAAGTTTAACGTTTTTATCTTGCTTACTTAAATTAACATTATTTAATGTGGCTAAAGCTTTTTTGAGTTTTATATAATCAAAATATTTACTGGTTAATAAAGGATATTCATCAAAGATAGGTATTAAAATAGATTCAATAACTTTCCTATCTCTTATATAATATTGTCCTTTTGTACCATTTTTGGTTATAGAACCTACCCCTAATTCTTTTTTAATATAATTTAAAACTCTTAAATTATATCTAGATTGACTTAATTTGAAACATAAACCTCATTTATCTCCTTGGTTAGTAATAGAAAAATGACCATCTCCGTCAGTAAATCCTACTAATCATTGTTCAAATGAAGATCTGTTAGCATTTTTTTCTTTAAGATGCTCTTCGTTAAGTCTCTGATGACTAGTAAATAAACGTTTAGAACTACTTACTAATCAGGCGCATTGTCCCCTTGACATTCACATTTTTACATACGTATAACTGGATCTAATTAAGATTATTATACATGAGTAGTAAATTACATGTAGTACTAGTGTTATGTAGTATACTTGAGGATGTTCACGCATCGAGAAGAGTTTACTTATTTCTATGTCACCATAAAAAAACTCCCTAATTCCTAAAAGAGTTCATCCTGTTCCAGCTCCATTTTCAATTGTAGCTGCAAATAAGAATAATATTAAACTAGGCGGTAACAATCAGAAACTTATGTTATTAAGTCTAGGGAAAGCCATGTCAGGCCCACCTACTAATAATGGTAATAAGAAATTACCAAATCCCCCGATCATAGCGGGCATAACCATAAAGAATATCATTAAGATTGCGTGAGCAGTAATAACACTGTTGTATAATTGATTATCTGCTATATATTGTACACCAGGTCCACTTAATTCTAATCTTATTAGTACGGAGAATGCCGTACCTAATAGTCCAGAAAATAATGCAAAAATTAAGTACAATGTTCCAATATCTTTAGCATTTGAAGATAAAAATCATCGTTCTCATCACATACTTATGCTATTAATTTTCTTAATTGAAGTTTTTGTTTCAAATATCTCAATTTGGGACTTATCAGGAGAGATCTCCATTCGTTATAAGATAACGAGTAAATACTTTTTTTATAAGATATAAATCAGGATAAATTTTTGAATAATAACCACTCTTTATAAAGCCTGATTAAACCGTTTTTAACGGTTTATCTTGATTTAGCTTTATTTATCTTTGTTTATCTTTGTTTATCTTTGTTTAAATAAAGTATAAATACCATCACATATATTATTTAAATCTATAGATTTCTTTTGCCAAAAATAATTGTAATACATATAAGAGCTATGAGATTTGAACTCATATTGGAGTGATTAAAAGTCACATACTTTACCGTTAAGTTAAGCTCTCTCTAATCTGTTTGCTTTCTTGGCTTTTTATTTTTTTTTTATACTATTACAAAACTAATGTGAAAAAAGCGAAATTATAATTACATAACTAAACTAATTTAAAAAAAGCAATTAGACTTCTATTACTATATTAATATTTTAAAACAAACCGATTAGGCTTCTATTACTATACTAATATATTTAAAAACAAAAAATAAGATACTATACTAATATAATAAAAAAAGATATTACACTTCTATTACTATAGTAATATCATTATAGATATATAGTTTGTTACTTTGTTTGTTATCATGTCTTACTTCTATTTTTAAACCAAGGTAAAAAGCCTTTTCTTATAATATAAATGTTAACACTATGGGCAAAGCCCCCTCCGCTTTATTATATCATTGGAGTATAGTATATTAAAGTTGATACAGTATAATTTAAGCCAGCTAATATAGGACTAGGGTATATTCCTAACACTACTGTAAACACCACTAATATTAATAATATAGTAAATTCTCTTTGATTCAGATCTGGGATATTATTCAAGAAATATTTAGATAAAGAACCACCGAAAACAATTCTATTAAACATATACATTGTGTAAGCAGCACTTAAAACAATAGAAGAACTAGCCATTGCTCCTAGTAGAGGCATTCTTTCAAACCCTCCGTATAAACACATAAACTCACCAATGAAGTTTAGAGTTAAAGGGGTACCAGCATTACCTAAACATAATATAAAAAACAAGATAGAAAATAAAGGCATTATTTGCGCTATACCTCTGTAATAAGTTATTAATCTTGTATGAGATCTATCATACAGTACTCCTCCTACACATATGAATAAACCTGAAGAAACAAATCCGTGGGCTAAACCCAAACAAACCGCACCATTAATACCTGTTACTGTATTACTGAAACTTCCCATTAAATATACAGCTGCATGTGCTACTGAACTATATGCTATTAATTCCTTTACGTCTATAGTTCTTAAAGTACTAAAACTGGCATATATTATAGTTATTACACATATAACATAGACAAGGGGTGTGAAATGCACAGAGGCTTGAGGCAATATTGGTAAAATTAATCTAAATATACCGTAAACGCTTAATTTTAAAACGATGGCGGCTAATATTATACTTCCTCCTAGAGGTGACTCAACATGAGCCTTTAATAATCAAGTATTTAAGAAATAGGTTGGAGTTTTAACCGCAAAAGCTATAAATATTCCTATGAATAAAAAAAATTGTGTATAGTAATTAAAATTAGTTTTGTATAATGCATCAAAATCAGTAGTACCCATTATAGATAACATTGTAAGGATAGCTAATAATAAAAATAAAGAACCCAACAATGTATATAAAAAAAGGTAAAAACTCGCTCTAACTCTGTTACTACTTCCAAATAAACCTATTAATATAAATAAAGGTGGTAGTATACTTTCAAAAAAGATATAGAATAGTAATACATCTAATACTAAAAAAGCTGCTAATAATAATGTTTCAAGTAATAAAACAATTATTACATATGATTTCACATTTTCTGATATTGAACTTCAATTAGATAACAGTGCAATAGGCATTATTATCGTGGTTAAAATTACAAAGTATATTGATATACCATCTACACCTAGATAAAAATCAAAACTACTTACTTTATGGTATTCTTGTACAAATTGAAACTGATTACTACTAAAATTAAAAAAGATAAAGACAATTAATGAAATAAATAAATTAATTAGACATGTAAATAAACCAGTTACTTTAATTTGTCTTGTATACGAAACAGTATCTACACTATTCATTGTTGTAGCTATAGAAATGATACCAATTATAGGTATTAATAATAACAGGATAAGTAACATTATAACTTAATGTACTATTATATTACGTTACATACTCTTATTATTAATATATATATATTATTTATGAATTTTTTTTACATTATCCATGCTATATATGTAATGCATGCTACATATATATGACAACATAGATAATATTACTGCTAGAACTATTCCCTGGCTTAAAGGGGAAATAAAAAAACTATGTCTACCTAGTCTTTTACAAAATATTAATGTAGAAAGAATTAATTTGTCTTGAATATGAGATGCTATCTACACTATTTATTCTTGTAGCTATAGTAATGATAGCTAGAACTAGTAGTAAAGTTAGGCTTAATAGCATTGTATGTAATAAGAAGTAAATTAAAACCTTTATGATTTAAAACCTAATATTAATATTACTAAGTTAAAGGCTAGAAATATCTAACTTAAAATAAAGCCAAATAAATTAAACGGCTAAATTTTTGTCTCGTCACGTATTACTTAAAGGTAATACTAGAGACAAAAATAATGGCGCTAAACCAAGCAATGGTTATGTGTAATATGTATTACACTATTCTCAGCCAAGAGTCGAACTTGGACACAGGTATTAGGAATACCTGGTTCTGCCATTAAACTACTAAGATTTTTTTTATGCTTTTACTAGTTTTTTTTGCAAATATTATTATAATAAATAAATTATTGTCACTTATATATATAAGCATAGTGTGTAAAGCATATCATGTAATCATACCTGTGTGTAAATAAAAAACGAAGAAAAGCTCAAAAAAAGAAAAATGAAAGCTAAAAAATACCCAAGCTAAGTAAACCAAGGAAAAGCAAAGCTAATAAAACCCAGGAAAAAAAAAACCGATTAATCTATGTCATCACTAAAGTCATACAGATCAAACTGCTGTTTTTCAAGCTCGTAAACCAGAAAACTTTGATGATTACTAGAAATATTTTCAGGTGTATTATTAGAAACCATATCAGAGTTATTAACCTTAACTATCATCAGGTTTTCTTTTTTTTACTTGAACCTGCTATACCCTGAAAATATTTAATAGCCCGGTTGGAAAACCTGCTTCCACTGTGTATTTAGTTTGCACATTAGAAAAGGGTTAATCACAACTACTGTCGTTTTCTGTTTTTAAAGTAGTATTAGCATAATTATAAGATAAATTATAGAGAGCATTATATATAAATCTACTATGATCAATTTTTATCTCTGCCGTGTTAGAATCAAGATTAGCGTACTGCCTTTGTATTATAATTACAGATGAATCAGACTCGTAGTCTGATTTATAGTAAGAATCATGACTTCTGCTACGTTTACCCATTAAGTCCAGGGCATCATTTCTAATAGTAGCTACTTTGTTTGTTTAATTCACCTTTATATAATTTTCCTTCATCATTTATTAAATCCTTGGTTTCTTTATCGAAAATTTCCAATTTACTAGCTTGTAAATTAGATATTTCTAAACCACGATCTTGTAATAGTTCAGATATAAATAGCTTAGATTTTTCTTCCTTTTTTGGTTTTTTAATTTATATCTAAATAAAAAACCCTAGGCGCTAGATTGCATTTTATTTAGTTTGCTCTGATATTAAGCCAGATAAATTACCAATATATCTATCCGCTAGCTTTTCTGTAGATTATACTACATCAAACTCAATTGGAGATTCAATATATGTGGAATAAAAATCTAAACCTTGTTATAAATCTTCACCAAGACAGAAACAAGGTGAAGATGTAAACTTTTTTAATAATGTTATGGTCATTAGGAGCAAAATTACGTATACCTCTCATAAAGTTAAGGTTTTTTTTTCTGAGTTATTATTCTCACCTAATAGTAAACCTTGACTTGCAAATTTTCTAAGGAACTTTTTTCTAACCACGCTAGACCCCCCTCTATACATTTACATATACGTTAAATTTTATCAGGCTTAAATATTATAAAAAATTATTCATACGGTTTTTTTCTAAAAAAAAACCCTAAGGTAAAGCCTTGACTAATTTATTTTTATTTAAGAATTTTTACTAGATATAATGCAATAACATTAAAACTTCACGTTAAACTACTAACAACTCTTTTCCCCCGTTATATTTAGGTTGTTTCACGAGAACCAAAACATTACATGTATTGGTTAATCTAAAAAAAAACAAATACATTACTAATATAATTAAATTCATTTGTCATTTTCTAAAAGAAATGACTTTATCATGTATATTTGGTCCATGATTTAGGGTTTATAGGGATACACATTAAGCGATGGCCAAGGATCAAGCTGTGGACAACTATATTATTACTACACTACTTATTAACTTTACTCTTTTTGGGTTTTTTTATTTGTTTTTTTTTTATCATTAAAGCTAAAAAAACGTTAAAGGAAAGGAGGTATTAATGCATCTAATTGAAGAGCCAACACTAATACCCGTAATACCACACCTACAGTTAAAGCATGAAATATCCCATATATACTTACTTCATGCTATAATTTAAGATAACGGTTTAAGTAAGTAAGAGAGTTAACTTTAATGTATTTAATCCAAGAAAGTAGCCGGAAAGGCAAAAAATCCAGGGCTGATGTCCAGATTTATATCATTGCCCGAAACTGCAACTCTTTTTTCATCTGTAAATAAACCCGTACGAAACTGTAGGTTATACATAGCACTTAGTTCTGCATAACCAACAGGGTTTATAGTATACGCTAGAGTATTACAAGTACGGGCATCGGGATAAAGCGCATCATTTAGAATGAAATAATATAATTCTATGTCACCAGAGTTCAGGAACATTCTAGCCATATAAGGGCCATATTGTTTATTTACTAGCCTATCTGCATCATTACCTCTTGCAACTCCAAATAATTTTGTTAAACCAAAACTAAGACGAGGATCAAGGTCTATTACACCTAAGTGAATAACATCATTTATCCTAACGCATAAAGGGACTAAATGTAACAATAAATCCGGTTTTTCACCTTTTTTTTCTAAGTTTTAAGTACCTCATAATAATAGCTAAAATGGCTAGTAATGCCATGAAATCAGCACCTGACCTATGGATTCCTAGTATTATATAAATATAATCTGGATCTATCTCGGGGATATCTAGTATATCAGAAATATCCTCTCACCCTATCCCTATCCCGGCTCCCGCCTACGGACCAGCTTCCCCCATTAGGAGAGCGGAGATAATTACAACAAAAGGATATTTACAGGTATTATATCGAAACTATATAGAATACAAGGAACTAAGACAATAAAGGCAATTACAATGGGCAATAGTATGGTTCAAGAGAAAGTCATTAACTGATCGTATCTAATACGAGGAAAGGATGCTCTTACTCAAATAAATGTAAATATCATAATACAAGATTTTAAACCTATACTTAAACCAGAAATTAGTCCTTCTATTAAAGGATAAGATAAGAATTCAACCAAATTATTCGGGTTTTCAATAAATGTATAGTCAATTTCTTGCATTACATACAATAAAGGCATCAAGTTTAAAAGATAACCTCCCAGGAAAAGAATACTTGTTAATGTACAGATAAGCACTATACTTGCATACTCTGCTAAAAAGAAAAATACAAATATAACAGCTGAATGTTCTGTCATAAATCCACTAACTAATTCAGACTCTGCTTCTGCTAAATCAAAAGGAGCTCTATTTGTTTCTGCTACACCACCTATGAAAAAGATAATAAAAACTGGGAATAGTGGTACTATAAATCACACAGCTCTTTGAGCTTCTATATTTACAGTTAAATTTAAACTACCTGTTAGTAATATTACTAATAAGATAGCAGAACTTAATATTAATTCATAACTAATTAATTGGGCTGTACTTCTAAGGGATCCTAAAAAAGCATATTTGGAATTAGCAGATCATCCTGCAAGCAAGATACCATATGTTGCAAGTGAAGAAACTGCCAGCATATATAGTATACCTAAATTAAAATCCCATAATGCTAAACCAGCTCCGTATGGTATAACAGCATAACCTAAAAGT
>Ga0115849_10060_pt1 | contig 13123 bp, 11 predicted proteins | sample InSIn3SAF170_FD_83863 | JGI IMG/M metagenome (GOLD analysis project Ga0115849, IMG submission 83863) | reverse complement strand
GGTCGAAGGTGAGATGGCAGCCTTCGACGTAGGGCAGATTCGTCACGATGTCGCGCGCCGTGACCGGCACGGCGCCGTCCTGCATGTCCTTGGGGTGGACGAACTTGATCTCGTCGATCAGGTCGAGCTCGCGCAGCAGCATACCGCAGACGAGGCCGTCGAAGTCGCTGCGGGTGATGAGGCGGTGTTTCTGAGTCACCATGATGATCTACACGTCCGGTTGAGCGGCGCGAGCATGGCGACGGAATGCCTAACATCGTGTTACGGAAATGCCCCACGGAGGCCGGGCACGGTTCGTCCTCCGGCGAGGCTCGAAGTCGCGCGGCGCCGTGACGCGGAGAGTCAGGCCGCCGGTCGCCCCTCCTCGGTCCCTCTGCGGCGCCTTCCCAAGGCAGGGACGAGGGACGAAGACCATCCGCCGGGTGGGGAGCGACCTACCCGGCGAGCGGGCAACCGGACGCGGCGGGGGAGGAAAAGGCCTGCTCCGCCGGGATGGTACGCAGCGGCCGGTAGTAGTCCCATGGTCCCCGGCTCTCCCCGGGGGCTTTCACCCGGAACAGGTGCATGGGGTGCGCCACGGCACCGTTGGGGCGGATGGTGCTACGACCGAATAGGGCGTCCTCGGCCGGCAGCGCCCTCATGCGCGCGACCAGGGCGGCGCCGCTCGTCGGGTCGGCGCCGGCGGCGACGGCGCGCAGCAGATGCGCGGTGGCGGAATACACCCCCGCGTGGACCAGGGTGGGCGCGATGCCCCGGTTGCGCGGCATGAAGCGCGCGGCGAACGCCCGAGTCCCCGCGTCCAGGTCCCAGTAGAACGGCGCCGTCACCAGCAATCCTTGCGCGTCCGCCAGGCCGACGGCGTGCACGTTGGTGACGAGGCACAGCAAGGCCGCCAAGCGTTGCCCGCCGCGGGCCACCCCGAACTCGGCGGCCTGCTTCACCAAGGTCTCGAACGGCGCGCCCGTGCAGGCCAGGCCCACCACCTCCGCCCCGCTGGCGCGCGCGCGCAGCAGCAAGGGGGAGAAGTCCGCCACCTCCCCGGGGAAGGCGACCGAACCCAGCACCCGCCCGCCTCCCGCCTCCACGGTGGCCGTCGCGTCGCGCTGCAAGGTGTGGCCGAAGGCGTAATCGGCGGTGAGAAAGAACCAACTCCGTCCACCCTCCGCCAGCACCGCGGCGGCCGTGCCGGCGGCCAGCGCGCCCGTGGTGTAGGTCCATTGCAGGTGGTTCGGCCCGCATTGCGCCCCCGACAGAGCCGCCGCCCCCGCGCCGCTGAACAGGGCGACCCGGTCCCGCTCCCGCGCCACGGTCGCCACGGCCAGCGCCACCGCGGATTGCGGCACGTCCAGCCCAAGGACATGCAGGACGGCGCCGTGCCGGTCACGGCGCGCGACATCGTGACGAATCTGCCCTACGTCGAAGGCTGCCATCTCACCTTCGACCACCACGCCAGCGAGATGTCACGCAAAGGCGACCGCACCTACACCAACCACGTCATCGATCCCGCCGCACCCTCCGCGGCCCGCGTCGTTTACGACTACTACGGGGGCGCCGGGGCCTTTCCGCGCGTCAGTGCCGGCCTCATGGCAGCGGTTGATCAGGCCGACTCGGCGCGGTTCACGCGCGACGAAATCCTGAACCCGCAGGGCTGGGTGTTGCTCAACTTCCTCATGGACTCCCGGACCGGACTGGGCCGGTTCCGCGACTTCCGGGTTTCCAACTACGATTTGATGATGCAGTTGATCGAGCACTGCCGCGACCACACGGTCGAGGAAGTGCTGGCGTTGCCGGACGTGCAGGAGCGCGTCGATCTCTACACCGCCCACCGCGAGCCGTTCGCCGCGCAAGTCCGCCGCTGCACGGTGGCGCACGGCAAGCTCGCGCTCCTCGACCTGCGCGGCGAAGAGGTGATCTACGCGGGCAACCGCTTCCTGATCTACGCCTTGTTCCCGCAGTGCGACATCTCGGCCCACGTCATGTGGGGCGTGAGGCAGCAGAACACCGTTTTCGCGATCGGCAAGTCCATCCTCGACCGCGGCTCGCCCGCCGATGTCGGCGCGGTGTGCTTGGGCTACGGCGGCGGCGGCCACCGCGCGGCCGGGACCTGCCAGGTGCCGAACGACCGGGCCGAGGCCGTGAAGGTGGAACTGATCGCGGCCTTGTCGGGGGCGCTGTCCGGGGCACCTCATCGGGGGTGAGCGCATCCGGGATAGCGGGGGCGGATGCCCGTTGAATCGGGCCGTGCCGTGCCCACACGGGGCGCCGCTCCCGCCCGTGCGAACCCGGTGAAGCCGCCTTGTGGCAGGAGCGCTAGAAGGTCCGTGCCGAACGCCCCCTCCCCGCACCGTCGCTTGCAGCCGGCGGTCCCGGTCCGCCACGGTTCATGCCGAGGTGAACTCCGGATGCGACCACCCCCCCCTCAGCGGGCGGGTTGCATGGACTGCCCGAAGGCGCGCGGCCCCTCCCCCACCCTCACCCGGCGCCGCACGGCCAACTCGGGGATGCCCAGTTCCACCAACCGGTCGTCCATCCAAGCCGCGACGAAGGCGCGTTCCCCGTCGGGGTGGATCACCAGCCCTTCCGGGTACTCGCCCACCGGGATCAGGGCCAGCGGCGCGTAGGTTCGCCCGTCGAACACGGAGACGGTGCCGTCGTGCTGGTTCGTCACCAGGATGCGCGCCCCGTCGGGGGTGGCGGCGACGGCGTAGGGGAACTCGCGCACCGGTAGGCGCCGGGTCTCGGTGAGGGTGGCGGCGTCTATCACCGACACGTCCGAGGACTGCACGTTGGCGACGAAGACGCGCGCGCCCGCGGCATCGAGGCCGACGCCGAACGGCGCGCGGCCCACGGGCACCTCCGCGATGGCTTCCATGCGGGCGAGGTCCACGACGGAGACGGTGTCGCTTTCGCGGTTGGCGACGTAGAGGCGCGCGCCCGCCGGGTCGGCGGCGAGGCCGGAAGGCGAGCGGCCGACGGCGATGCGGGCGGTGACGGCGAGGCTGCCCGCGTCCAACACGGACACGGTGTCGCCGTACCAATCGGCGACGAACACCCGCTCGCCCCCGGGGGACACGGCGATGCCGAGCGGTCCCTGCCCCACGGGCACCTCCGCCACCACCCGGTGTCCGGTCTCGCCCCGCTCGATCACGCTGACGGAGCGGCTTTCGGGGTTGGAGACGTAGATGCGCCGTCCGTCCGGCGCCACGGCGACGCCGGCGGGCTTGGCGCCGACCGGCACCGTCTCCACCACGCCGGCCGTGTCGGTGTCCACGATCGAGACCGTGTCGCTGCCCTGGTTGGTGACGTAGGCGTACCTCGGGGCGAGCGCGCCGGCCCAGGCGTCGGCTGAGACAAGACCGGCCACGGGCAGCAGGGGGGACAGCAGCACCAGGAGCGGGGCGAGCTTTGCCGCGCCGGGTGTCACGACCCGGCTTCCGCGATCCGCTTGAGGTTGTCCAGCCCGGCGCGCACCACGCCCGTGACGGCCTTCACGGAGGCGGCGTCGTTCAACTCGGGCGGCGGGTCGTTCAGCATGTAACCGCGATAGAAAGCGGCCCGCCATTCCACGGTGGAACCGCCCGCCGGGTTGGGCCGGACTTCCAGCCAGGCCGTGTAGTTGTTGACCGGCAGCACCTTGGGATCAACGGCCTCGATCTTGTAGGAGAGGGAGCGCTCGGCGTCGTTGTACTTCACCAGTTCCTCCACGAAGGAGGGATCGCCGGGTGCCTTCAGCACGACGGTGCGCTTGGAGCCGACCTCGTTGCCGCGGTCCGCCTTGCTGGACGCGACGAGCGGGTGCCAGCGCGCGAAGCCGTCGAAATCCTTGACGATGGCCCAAACCGCCTCGGGCGGCTTGGCGATGTCCACGGTCTGCGACACCCGTTGCCGCGTGGGTCCGTGCGCCAGGGCGGACGCCCCCGCGATCAGGCAAGCGGCCACGAAGGCGAGCGCCCCCGCCGTGGACCGCCGTGTGGTGTGTGCCATGTGGCCTCCTCCTCCGTGCGCCCGGGGCTTAGGCCCAGGGTTTGCGTCCAGAGTAAGGGCGGGCATGAGGGGATGCCAGGCGGAATCGGCTCGGTCTCGGGTGGCGGCACCCGCTCTCCCGCACACGGGGAAGGGACGCTGCCGACCGGGACGGGACCGCGGCACCGCCGGTGCCAACCGGCCTCCGGCCCACCCCGGCGCGGGGCGCCGAACCCTCGCGGCGGCATCCCTCCCCCACGAGTGGGGGAGGGCATCGGGGATGGCGCTTACTTCTTCGCGGTGCTGCGCTTGGCCTTCGGCTTGGGCTGGGGCTTTTCTTCTTGCCGCTCGCCGTCCTCGTTCCCGCCTGCTTCGCCCCCGTCGTCTTGCGCGCTCTCCTCGTCCCCGGCATCGGACTCGGCCGCTTTCTGGTTGAGGGAGCGCTCGGCGAGTTCGTTCAAGAGCCGGTCGGCCTCCTTCTCCTCGTCCAGAGACTGTTGCAACAAATCGGCGGACTCGTTGTGACCGAGTAGCTTGGCCCAAACGACCATGGTGCCGTAACGGGCGATTTCGTAATGCTCGATGCCCTGCTCGCAGGCGATCAGGGCGGCGTCCAACACGGGGCCTTTCTCGCCCTGCTCGATCGTCTCAGCACCCTCTTCGATGAGGCCCTGCATGGCCTCGCACGTCTTGCCGCGGGCGCGTTTGCCGATTTGCTCGAACACCTGCTCCAAGCGCTCGACCTGTTGCTGACTCTTCTCGCGGTGCTGTTGCAGCATGTCCTTCAGCTCTTGGCTTTCGGCGGCCTTGACCATCTTCGGTATGGCGCGCAGGCCCTGCTTCTCGGCGTGGTAGATGTCTTGCAGGAAAGACAGGAATAGATCGTCCATAGACTTCATGGGGTGCTCCGCGTGTGGCAGTGCGCCCGTCCTGGGCGCGCGCGCGGGCATAAACCCCCGGGTCGGACGCGGTTGCCTGGCGGGAGGAGATTTGCGCGGCGCTTCGGACGGTACACCGTCCTGGCCGGTCGCGCCGCTCCGGACGCCCCTCCGAGAGTCGTCCAAACGGCCGCACCGGCGGGAGCGGTCGCACCACCCCAGCCCTCACGGGGCACACCCGCCATGAGGCCGTCCAGCCACATACCACCCCGACAAAGCGCAAAAGTCGCGCTCACGCACATGGTGCAGAAAACACTGCAGAAAACACCCGCCTGAGGCGTGTTCGCGGCGGCTTACGCGAAGTCCGCTCGTGGCAACACGCTCACCCGGAACGAGCGCGCTTGCGACGCGCGGGGTAACCGGGACCAAGGCCCGGCCCGGCGGCGTTCAAGACACGCCCTGCCACCACAGCGACGATCTCACGAAGACACTCGCCCGCTCCCGACCGGGCGGGCGTGACAGGCCGTGTCTCAGGACCGTCGGGATGGGACGTGTGTGCCGGACCCTCCCGCCCCCGCCCGTGCGTCCGACCGGGTCTCGCCCGACCTAACCCGACTGCGCCGCCACCAGACGCCAAGCCGGGTCGGGTTGGGCCAGGTCGCGCTCGTAGGTCCAAAGGTCTTGGATCTCGGTGACCCCATCTATGCCCGCCACGGGGCGGCCATCCTTGTCCAGCGTCTCGTTCACCTGGTCGGAGACGAAGCGCACCGTGATGGCAGCGACCGTATCACGCAGGGTGGCGCCCTCGATGGAAACCTGATGGAGCGCCTTGATTTCGGTCCGCTGCCGCTCGCCCGCCGCCTCGCGCGCCGAGATGGCGGCCTCGAAGCCTTTATACGTGTCGTCCGACAGCAACGGGCGCAACGCGTCGCGTTCGCCCGCGGCGAAAGCGGCCACGATCATGCGGAACGCGGCTTCCGCGCCCACGAGGAAACGTTGCGGGTCGAACTGCGGGTCCACCTGCGCCATGCGCGCGAGCGCTTGGCCGGCGGGGCTGGACGGGTCGGGCAACGGGCGGGCGGACTGGGCCTGCTCCACCTGCTCGTCCGGCACCGAACCCGGTGCCGTGCGCGCCAGGCCCGCAGGCGGGGTGGCCGGGTCCGCCGGCGGACGCTCGAACCCGGTGCGACGGCCCAAGATGCTGCGCAGACGCAGCACGAGGAACGCCGCGATCATGGCGAACAACAAGAGGTCTATCGGGAAGCCGCCTGATGCGCCCATAATGCCTGATCCTTATGCCACCCGAGATATAGTACGCGCCCCGTCGTAGGGCAATGAAACCTGGGCACACGGCTTGGTTCCCGGTCCCCTCCTCGCTCTCCCGCTCCGGACCCCCTCTCGCCCCCGGCCCGTTGCGGCCCGCCGCCGCGAGCGTGTAATCCGGGGCATGATCTTGCTCCGTCACGGCCAAAGCTGGTTCAACCACCACTTCACGGCCACCCGGCGCGACCCGGGCATCCCCGACCCCGAACTGACGCCGCTCGGCCACCAGCAGGCCGAGGCGGCGGCCGATGCGCTCCGGGGCGAGGGCATCCGACGCATCATCGCCTCGCCTTACACTCGCGCCCTGCAAACGGCCGCGCCCATCTCGCGCGCGCTCGGCTTGCCCGTCCTGGTCAACCCCATCGTGCGGGAACGCTACGCCTTCGCCTGCGACATCGGCACCCCGCGCGGCGCGTTGGCGCGTGCCTGGCCGGAGCACGACTTCTCCGCCATCGAGGAGGTCTGGTGGCCCACGGTGGAAGAACCGGCCGACGGCGTGGCGGCGCGCGCCGCCCTGTTCCGCGCCGAGATGTGCGCCTTGTCCGACCGGTCCGACACGCTGGTGGTCAGCCATTGGGGCTTCATCCTGTCCTTCACCGGTACCAGCGTGACCAACGGCCAGTGGCTGCGCGCCGATCCCACGCTCCCGGCGCCGGCCGAGATCAACTGGCGGCCCTGACCCGGCGAACCGGGCAACCCGCGCCGCCCCCGCGTGTTGCCCCCACGTGACCGAGTGGCACAGGGAGAACGGCGATGTCGGGTGAGCAATCGGGCGAGCAATCGGGCGAGGTGCCCCGTTACGGCGAGGGAGGCGGCGAGGCCGCGTCTATGGAAAAGGCGGCGGAACACGCCCAAGCCCGCGGTCCGGGCACGGCGGAGGCGCCGGGTCGCACGGTCGCCGGCAAGAGTGACACGGGCGAGCCGGCGCAACAGCAGGCGCCCCGCCAGACGCACGGTGTGGCGGACCATCGGCCGTCGAAGGCCTGACACCACCCCACATCGGTCCCGATGTGCCGCTCCACTCCGTCGGGGCGGGGTGTGACCGGACGGGACGAGGATGCCCCGGACCGGTCCGATGTCGCGGGTCGGAGATGTCGGGCGGAACGGCGCCGCGCTGTTCCGCCCCGCGGTTGTGCCTCGGGATTGGAACGGCACATCGAAACCGACGTGGACCGGTGCGAGGCGGCGCCGCACGATTTTGCGGTTCGGGGGCGGGTCAACGTCCCCGCACCCGCTTCACGACCGCGCGCAAGGGCCGGGTCAGGCGCCAGGAGGTCGAGGCTTCGAGGGCTTGGCGGAGTGCGTGTTCCTCCTCGTAGAGCGCGGCCAGCCGACGCCGTTTCGCTTCGGTCCGTTCGCATTGCGCCAGCGCCTGCTCGTGTCGCGCCAGCGCCTGTTCGTACTGCGCCTGCGCTTGTTCGTGCCGGGCGAGGGCTTGGCCGTGCAGGGCGTTGATGTGGCCGTGTTGCACGGTCATGAACTCGTACAAGCCGCGGACGTGCTCCAGTTCGGCCCGCACCCGGCCGTCCCGGTCGAGGGCCTGGCCGAGTTCCGCCTCCAGTTTGCGCGCGTAGGCGTCCAACTCTTGCATCCGCGCGCGCAAGCGCGAGCACTCCTCGGCCACCCCGCGTAACCCGTGCAGTTCTGCTCGCTCGGTCAAGCCGCTGTCCAAGTCTTGGTTCAACGCCAGCATGTCGGCCGTGAGCGCCGCGACCGAAGCGCGCAGGCGCTCGGTTTCGTGGCGCAAGTCCGCGTTGTCCAGCGCGAGCCGCTCCGCCCTCGCCTGCTCCGACGTGTCCTCGGGCCGGTACTGGACGAAGCGGTCGAACAGATTGGGCGGCAACGCGAAGGCGCCTTCGACGCCGCGGAAGCCCCGTTTCACGTGAAACTCGTTCAGCCCGTCGAAGTGGGCCAGGTCGTAGCCGCGAGGCTCCAGCACGGGCGCCAAGCCCGGGCCGCGCCGCCCCGTTCGCCGGTCCGCGGCTTCGGCCACGACCAGATCGGGAGTCAGGCGCTCCCAGTCCGTGTCCCGCAACGCCGTCTGCAACGCCGCCCCGCCCGCGAAGCGGACGAGAGCGACCGGCCCGGCGTCGGGCGGCACGGCGTCGCGGCCGGCGCCGAAGCTGCGGTCACGCGGACGGACTCGTGCGAAGCGGGGCAACAGCGCCGGGTCCACCAGGTTCACGCCGGACCAACCCCGGTCGTACAGCGCCTTGGTGTCGTTGCCGCGCACCGGGTCGGACGCGCCCACGTCGAGGTAGGCTCCCTCCGACCGCCCGCCGAACACGCGGTGCAAGAGCACGTCCTCGAAATTGGCGCTGTAGGAGGTGAACACCGGGTCCGCTCGCATAGGCCGCCCCTTCAACCGATGCCCAATTCGGCCAGCCGCGCACGCAAGCCAGCGGCCACCGCCCCGGCGCCGTACCCCGTGTCCAGCCGCCGCCGCGCCGCCGCGGCACGCGACGCCGCCGCCGCCGGGTCCAGCACCACCCGGCGCATCAACCAGGCCGCGTGGTCCACATCCGGGTCGGCCCACTGCTGGCCCTCGCCCATCGGATAAGCGCCGGGCGGCACGGGCACCAAGCGGAAGCCGACGGGGTAGCCCGTGTCCGGTCGCACCAACTCGGTCGTCGCGGAGTAGTCCGTGGCGATGACGGGCAAGCCCTGCGCCATCGCCTCCGCCACCAACAACCCCAATCCCTCGGCCCGGTGCAGGGACACGACCGCGTCGCAGGCGGCCAGCAACCCCGACGCTTCCGCCCGGCCCAGCGAGGCATCGAGCCAGATCACGTCCGGGTCGCCCGCCGCCTCGTTGCGCAAGGCGGCGAGCAAATCCGGGCGGGCGGCGCCGTTCATGGTCTTGAGCACCAACCCGGCACGGCCCGGCAACGCCCGGCGCATCCGGCGGAACGCGTCCAGCACGCCCCACGGATTCTTGCGCTCGGGATAGGACAGGGCATCGAAGGCGAACAAGAACAAGAAGCGGTCCTGGGGCAACCCGTACTCGGCCCGGCGCACCGGCGCCACCGAGTCGAGCGCGAGCGCCACGGGCATCCGCAACACGGGTTTGTCCAACTTGCGCGCCAGGCTTGCCTGCACCCACGCGCTCTGCGCCCACACCTCGTCCACGCCCTCGAAGGCGGGCAACCAGGCGTCCGGGAACTCTTCCAACTCCCAGGCGGGCATGGCGACGCGGTAGGCGTCCGGGCGGAGCCGGTCGCGCAGGTGCTCCAGCACGAGCGGCAGTTGGTCCGCGTTGACGTTGGCGAAGACTTGCACCCGCCCCGTCCCGCGCTCGGTCAGCAGCGCCTCGCAGCCCCGGTCGTCGCGCGCGGATTGCACGTTCAGGGCGACATCGACTCCCTCCACCCCTAACCCGGTGTCGGCGAGCGCGCGCAAGGTGCGCCGCCCCACCTCGCCCGTGCCGCTGGCGGCGCGGAGGTAGCCGATGACGCACGCCTCCGCACGCCCGGCCTCGGCGACCGGCGCCGGCCGGGCGGGTGGGCGGCGCCCGACGCGGGCGGCCACCGGCTCGATCAGCCGCGGGTCGAAGCCGAAGGCCCGGCGGGGGTAATCCAGGTACCAACGCACCAGTTCCTGTACCCGCGCCGGGTCGGACAAGCTGAGTTGGGTGTGCAAAGCGGGGTAGCGCTGCCACAGGGAGCGCATGAGGCGGGTGACGACGAAACCGGACGAGGCGTGGCTGGTGCCCGGCGCCGGCAAGTGCAAGTAGGCCTCGTACGTCTCGAACGGGTCGCCCGGCCAGTCCGGCGTCTCGTCGCGGAACATGCGCCGGACGTGGGCTGGGATGGGCGTGCCCGACCGGAACGCGGCGTAGGCGTAGGTGGCGGGGGGCACGGTGCCGTAACCCTCGGCGAACAGGCGGTCCGCATACCAGGCCAGCAGGCGGCGCAGCGGCGGCGGCGGATCGGCCTGGAAGTGCCGGGTGAACTTGGACAAGCGTTCCGGCCGGTGCGCGTCGAAGCCGCTGAAGTGGAAGAAGCCGAGCGGGTTCCCACCGGCCGTCCAGCCCTCGCCCGCGTCGTGCAGGCCGACTTGCGCCAGATTCCAGTAGGCGACGTTCAGCGCCGGGTCGTGGCTGATCCGGGCGCGCGGGGCGAAACCCGGCGCCAGGTCCATGAACTTCTGGTCCACGAACAACCCGTCCTCCTGCTGGGCGACACAGTGCAGCCGCAGCCGCCGCGCCCACCAGCGCAAGACGCGCACGGCCTCGGGGCAGCGCGCGACGGCGAGGAAGCCCAGGTTGTATGTGCCCGCGCGCATGATGCCGATGTCGTCCGGGTCGGCGTCGCCCTCCGCGGGCGCGTGCAGGTGCGGCGTGAACACGAGCGACGCGCCCACGTCCAGCGCGTCCAGCACGCCGCCGAGCGGGGCGAAGACGGCGATGTCGGGGTCGAGATAAATCACCCGCTCGAAGCCCGGCTCTTCGCCTTGGGCCTCGCACCGGGTTTCGCCGAGCGTCCCGCTGAACGTCCCGCTGTGCAGGCCCAGCAGGTGGAGGAACATGAACGGTTTCAGCGCCGTGTTCAGCTCCAGGATGTCATAGCGGAAGGTGAAGGAGGTGTAGTCGGGCACGCCGATGTCGCGGGCCGGCACGACGGTCAAGTCCGCGTCGTACAGGCCGGGCCATTCGATCGACTCGTCGGCCAGGCACACGAAGAACGGCACGCCGGGATGGTGCCGGCGTACGGTGGCGGCGAGCACCTTGGCGTAGGGCATGTAGTTGTTGGAGCAGATGGTGAAGAAAGCCGTCCGGGCCTCGGCCGGGCCGGGGGGGCGCGCCCCACTCATGTCCGCTGTCATGTTTCGGCTTTGCACCATCCACGGGCGGGGCGGCTTGCTACCAAAGATGCCCCGGGCCGGCAATGGCACCCCGCCGCATATGCTTGCATGTTTTCTCCGTCTTGCGGGTGGGGATCAACCGCCGGCGGTCCCGGCCGATGGTGGGGTACGCCTGCGGATGCACCCGCTCCCGCCATGGCCGCGCTGCCTGGCCGCGTCGGCGGTGGGCCGGCGATGGGCCGGTTGTCGCGCCCGGGACGCCGGGATAAGCCGCGCCCATGCCCGTCCCATCCGCCGGGCGGGCCGAGTCGCGCCCGTCCGCCCGCGCCGCTGGCCTGTCACGCTCGGTGAACCGACTCGCGCTGTGGGCCGCGACTCTCGCCGCGGCGGTCGCGTATGCCTTGGCCTATGCCCGGCACCCGCACCGGCCGGGTGCGCCCGCACCGGACCAGGGGTGGTGGAACGCCTACGACCAAATCCGCTACCTCAAGGCCGTGACGGCTTGGGCGTCGGGCGACCTCGACCCGGCGCGGCACTGGTATCTGCCGGGCTACCCGCTTTTAGGCACGCCGTTCGTGGGCCTGACACCGTCGAATCCGTTTTTATTGCCCGACCTCGCGTGCTTGTCGGCGTCGCTCTGGCTCACGGCGTCGCTGGCCGTGCGGCTCGTGCCGGGCTGGCCGCGTGCGCCGGTTTTGGGGGCGGCGGCGTTTTTGGGCGTCGTTGTGCTGTCCCCGACCGCACTGGACGCTTGGGTCGTGCCCTGGACATCCTCGCTGGCCGCGCCGCCCACGTTGGCGTGTTTGGCCGCGGCGGTCGCGCTGTCGCGCCGCTTGGACGGTGCCCGAGGCGCCGGGCCGGACTCGCCCGGCTCGGGTGCGCCCGCCTTCGCGGCGGGGCTGTGCGGCGCGGCGGTGGCGCTCGCGCGCCCGACCGACGCGGCCGTATTGTTGGCGGCCGTGGGCCTCGTGCTGCTCGCGCAGGCCGCGCTGACCCGGCCGGGACGGCGGCCCGTGGCGGTCGCCGCGCTCGCCGGGTCGGCGGGGGTGGCGTGCGGCGCGTTGCTGGCGCTGGTGCCGTATGTGGCCGTGCACGGGTGGGCGTGGAGCGAGTACCTGACGGGCGCTGTGTAGCGGCGATCAGGATGGTTGCCGTATTGCCTCACTCAGGGATGCTCCCGGCGCGTCGGGCCTTGCCTCACCCAAATGCTCCCGTTGCCTCATAGCCCGGCTCGCGCCGCCGTGTCCGCATCGGCCCGTTCGCCGTCCGGCGCGGTCCCGAACACCATCGTGTGGGCCACCTCCCGCCGCCATCCCTTCAGCCGACGCTGCAACGTCCGCAGCCGCCCGTCCGGGTAGACGTCGGGCTGCTCCGCCTGCAGCCGTTCCAGCAACTCGCGCGAGGTCCGCCACGGCTCGGCCTCGAACCACTCGCGCAGCCGCGCCGTCACCGCCGCGAACGGGTCGGGGCGCCGCCGCCCGCGCTTGGCCTTCTCCTTCGGCCGCGCCGTCGGGCGCACCTCGCCCTCCTGCCACGCCGTGCGCAGCCCGCACAGGAACTGCTCCAGCGTCGGCGGCGTGGGCGCGGCCGCCTCGCCCCCGGCCGGCCTGTCGGCGATCTCGACCAAGCGCCGCTGCGCCGCGCGGATGTCGCTCAGCAGTCGCACCGGGTCCAAGGTGGCATGAACCGCTTCCACCCGGCGGCGCGTGTCGGCCGAAGTGCGCGGGTCCGCCAGCAGCCGCTGGTAGGGCGTCGCGGGCGGGTGGTAGCGCTTCTTCACCTTCGCCCCCTCGCGCGCCTTGTCGGCCAGCTTGAACGAGGGCTGGAAGAAGTTCACGAACAAACGCACCGAGCGGTACAGCTCGGCCAGTGCCGCCGCGGCTTCCAACCCCTCCAACCTCCGGTAGCCCACGATCCGGCGCACCACCGCGCCGTTCTTCTGTTCCACCCACGCCTGGTCGTTCTTGCGATACGGCCGGCAGCGCGTGAACTCCACCCCCGCTTCTTTGCAGTAATCCCGCACGGTCTCGTTCATGAACACGCTGTCGTTGTCGGAGTCGAACCCGAGCAAGGCGAAGGGCAGCAGCTTGCGCACCTCGCCCAGCACTTCGGTCAGCAGACCCTGCTCGCGCACCAGCAACGGCGCGCACTCCGTA
>Ga0115849_10059_pt1 | contig 13385 bp, 17 predicted proteins | sample InSIn3SAF170_FD_83863 | JGI IMG/M metagenome (GOLD analysis project Ga0115849, IMG submission 83863) | reverse complement strand
ATTTTATGTAGATAAGTTGAATTTCCTGGTTTTAAAACAATATTTTCTTTTGCAAATATACAATCACCAATTAGTAAACCTTCTGGAGCCAATATATAAGACATAATACCATTAGAATAAACCACAAGCGCAATTAAGGAGTTTCTTTTTGGATCATATTCTATTCTGTGTACAAAACCAAAAATATTCCATATATACCTTTTATAATCTATTAAACGCCCCATTTTTTTAGTACCACCTCCACGATGATATCTAGTTATCCTTCCTTGATTATTTCTTCCGGATATTCTTTTTAAACCAAATATTAAATTTTTTATCGGTCTATTTTTTCATAATAATATTGGCATGCTTAAAACCCTGTTTTTAAAAATCTTAAGAATCTTATATAACTCTTATTTTCGAAAGAAGCAGAATGGTATTCTTTTCTGTATTTAATTAACGAACCTTCATTTTTTAGTGAACTGTTTATTTGATTAAATAAAGAATTAACGACATCCTTTTTATCAACATGACCAGTTAATGAGATTAGGGTGAAAAGTTTTCGTTCCGATTACAATCGGTTTAGTTTTTATTAGTATCTCGTTAACTTTATTTTTTGACGGTTTTCCTTCTGAAGGGGGTTATATAAATCATTTTTTTTCTGGTGATGTTTTTATGTAGGATCTTTATAGAAATCCTACGGTAGGTGTTCTGTTAGCAGCGGGGTAGTTTAAGGGTAAAATGTTATCCTCCAAAGTTAAAGACAAAGGTTCGAGTCCTTTCCCCCCTGAGTTTTTTTAGGTCTTTTAAATATTATATACATATGCGTATTAACTTAAATTTTCGTTACGATAAACTGCATTTAAAGGAGATTATTATTTTAATACCTAAATACCATACTAATATGGTTTCGTTTCTTACTCCTATCTTAGGTTTATATGGTATAAATGTTAAAGAATTCATTAATGATTTTGATATAAAAACTAGATTTATTAATTTTGATGTTATTGTACCGGTTTTAGTAAAGATTTCTAAAATAAAAACATTTGAGATAATTTTAAAAACACCGTATGTAATTTCCATTCTCTCGAATCTACCTAATTTTTCTGTTACAAAACCTAATATTGACCTTCTTTCAGTATATAAGGTTTCGTTGTTAAAGTCGGTTTTTTATTCAAATTTTCTTTATGTTTTTCATAAACGTATTTATTTATCACTAAGAAAATATTTATCATTGGTAATAAAGGTTAACTTTCATCTAAATGTAAGCCGGGTTTTTGTTAAAGGGGCTTTTTTAAATTTTAAAAGTTTACGTTTATTAAAATCTAGCCTACAAAATAGCGCTTTTCTTTGTAAATTATTACAAAACAATTATGGCGTGTTTATTAGCTTTAATAATAGTTCTGCTTTAAACATAGATTATTTAAAGGTAGCTCTGGCTATTCAAAACCTTTCTATTTTTAAGGTTAGATCAAGTTTATTATCCTCTTTAACAGGTAATAAGTACTTTTCTGGAAATATTTATTTTATAGGCTCGTCCTGTTTAAATTACTCTTTAGGCTTTTTAAAAGAAGTTACTCTAAAGTCACTCGATAGTAGCTTTTTTCCTGTTTTTTTTAGAATAGGGGTGAATTTATTAAACCAGTCGTTTATAAAGCTGTTTGTTGCTGCATTTAATTCACACTCCAGATTGACAAATTTTTATATTCTAAAGATTATTTATATAACTTCTATAAGGATATTAAAAAATTTAAATTTTTTAAATAAAAAATTAATTTTTTTGCTAAATAAAAATTCCAATGCCCACATATCACCAAGTACTAAAGAATCCTAGAAGAAAAAAAATCCACACTAATAATGTAAAGGCGTTGAACGGCTGCCCACAAAAAAAGGGTGTTTGTGTTAAACTTAGGATTGTTAAACCAAAAAAGCCCAACTCGGCTCAAAGAAAAGTAGCTAAATTAAGACTATCCACACGTAGAATGATTATTGCTTACATACCCGGTCAGGGCCACAACTTGCAAGAATATTCTTCAGTCCTTGTTTCTGGAGGTCGAGCACCCGACCTTCCTGGCGTTCGTTATACTCTAATAAAAGGTAAATACGATTTTAGTTGAAAAGAAAGTTTTGAAAGAAAGAAAAAATTATCTAAATATGGCTATTCGACTAAAAAAAAATTTTAAGCGTTTTTATTATAAAAATTTTTATTTCACAAGAGTTTTAAAATCGAAAATTAAACATTATAAAAAATTTTTAAAGTTTTACAAGAGCGGTAAAAACGCACATACCTTGAGAAGACGGAATAAAAAAGGTAAATTTAAGGTTAAAAAGCTTCGTTTAAATAAAACCCAAAGAGTTTTATTTGTAAAAAAGCTCTACAAATTAGGTTATAAAAAAAGATATTTTTTTTATTATTTACGACAAAAGGTAGAGTCTATTAGGCTTAAAAAATTTCTGGTTAAGTATAGATGGAAAAATAAACAGCGTTTATGGAAAAGGGTATACCGAAGGGGTTTTAAACGCCTGTACTTTCGATTTTTTAAAAAAAAATCTAATTTTGCTGTTCGCCATTTTAAAACAGCGAATGGTTTTTATAAAACCCACGGTCTTTATTTTTTTTTAAAAAACTTTGTGAAATATAGCAGATTAAAGTTAGTGCTGGCAAGATACGGTAAGATATTTAAGAACAAAAAAAAGAAAGTTGTTTGCAAATTATCAAAGGATAGGATTGAGAAGTTAGTATTGTTAAATATTTTTTTTCAAGGACTTATTTCAAAAGGTAAAAAAAAACTTTCGTTGGATATTTTTAAAAAACTTTTTTTATTGTTAAAGTTTAAGTACAAGAATCACTTTATTGATAATTATTTGCAATTTTTGGAAAAAATAAGGCCTTTAATATATTATAAAGTTATGTTTATTGGTGGTAAAAAATACAAGATACCTACTTTAATGCCTATATCAAAAAGTTATTCAACTAGTATTAGGTGATTAACTGGTAATGTTGATAAAAAGGATGTCGTTAATTCTTTATTTAATCAAATAAACAGTTCACTAAAAAATGAAGGTTCGTTAATTAAATACAGAAAAGAATACCATTCTGCTTCTTTCGAAAATAAGAGTTATATAAGATTCTTAAGATTTTTAAAAACAGGGTTTTAAGCATGCCAATATTATTATGAAAAAATAGACCGATAAAAAATTTAATATTTGGTTTAAAAAGAATATCCGGAAGAAATAATCAAGGAAGGATAACTAGATATCATCGTGGAGGTGGTACTAAAAAAATGGGGCGTTTAATAGATTATAAAAGGTATATATGGAATATTTTTGGTTTTGTACACAGAATAGAATATGATCCAAAAAGAAACTCCTTAATTGCGCTTGTGGTTTATTCTAATGGTATTATGTCTTATATATTGGCTCCAGAAGGTTTACTAATTGGTGATTGTATATTTGCAAAAGAAAATATTGTTTTAAAACCAGGAAATTCAACTTATCTACATAAAATTCCGGTTGAAATTGAAATAGATCAGGGAAATAGGTACATTATCTCCAAATCGAATATCATAAACAAGATGGCTATCAGATAATATCTTACATTAAATTTGCTTCTAGTATCCTCGAAGGGTTGAAAGCCGCACTCATATGCAGAATTTTTTTCTATATCTGATTCTTGATAAACCAAGAAATATGAAAGGAAAATTAGTAAACAAGAGATAAAAAAAGCACCCCAAAAGAAAATAAAAATATAGATATACTCTAAAGTCATAAAAATAATTATCCTAGAAAAAAATAAAACAATACCTTATAATTTAATTTAGCAATAAATGTGTTGTACTATTTATTGTATTTAGCTTATTATTTAAAATTTTGCAAAATTTTAAAGTTTTGATTTTTCTATTTAATATAGAATTTAATGATAGAAAATTATTTTTAAAAGCTTTTAAATTGAAGTAAAAAAGCTTGTTGATATAAAGAAAATTAAATACAACATTTACATATGCATTTATGTCGTTTAATATATAATCAATCTTTAACTTAAATTCGTTATTTATAATGTTTGATAAAAAATTCATCAAAAAAAATAAAAACACTATAAATATGACAATTATAACCTTTTCACTGATGTAGTGTAATAAATTGTTTATTGCAAATAATATGAAAAATAATAATAAGCTATATTTCATCAATATTTAGTTCTTGAAATTTCTTGCTTAGATCAATCACATTTGAACTCAAAAAGCCATTTAGCGTGTTAGCTATTAACAAGCTTTTGGATTGGTCTAATATTTGAAGCTTGTTTACCTCATTATTCATCTTTTCGAATATAATATTAATTTTTGTTGATATAAAAAAATTAATATATAACGTATAATAAACAAGATTAAAGGCGCTGTTCACTAAACTCGTATGTTTATTGTTGTAATCAGCGTAATCGAATTTATATAAAAAAAAGTATCAAATCTTATATATAATATTTCTTAACTTAAGATTTTTGAATACTAAAATAACAAAGAAGTTAACGCTTAAGAAATACAAACCGAAAAAAAATAGCGTTAATCAAAAATACTGTGTAGCAAAAGATATTTTGTCTAGTTGTGGCATATAAAACTGATATATAAGTAGAATAAAAACTTTACTAAACCCGACAGAACTGTTTCTGTTAATTATTATTAACAGTTTTTCGAAGGCCCGACAAGCCTTTAAGTAAGAATATACTATTATTAAGTATATATATATATTATAACTCCTTTTTGGGCATCAACATATTAAATACGATTTTACACATTCGGAACTTTTTTGAAACTTTCTCTAACCCTTCTTAACATTTTTGTTAAAACGTTATGCTGTAAACAGTAGATGATCAAAAGTTAAGACGATCTTAATGTAAGTGAGAAAGCAAAAAGGTTATAGATTAGAGTCTTTTTGCTTTCTTTTTTCTCATTAGAAGCCCATGGCTGTTATTTTTTATTACAACCCCTTGTAATATAAATAAACCCAGTTTTTTAAAATTATCAAAAATTGTCTTTCCCGTTTTTGTTTGATTCGTACCCATAAAAAACTTAAATAAATATTTTATATTTTTTGCACGGGCCAGTTTTGCTACAGAAGCGGAAACTGTTTTTAATGTATCGGGAGATCTTTTTTTTTTTTTTGTAGTAATTTTACATGATCCGGCCGATTGAGAAATTATGACTCTACCCATAACGTCAGTTATAGTTAAAAAAACGTTATTTCTTTTTTTGCAACAAAAGAGATAATAACGTTTTTTGTTGGGATTTTTTTTAGCTAACACTAGGCGTTGTCGAAAACTTACATAGTTTTTTTTCGGCTTTTTATATCGTTTTGTTCTGAACTTAGAAGGTTTAAGATTTATTATTTTTTTTTGCAATCTTGTTTTTTTTCTTGTTATTGTTTTTAAAATTTTCATCTATAATTCTCTTTTTATATTTTTTTTAGGGGTTTTTGCGTTGGTGTGTGTTCTTTGCCCCCTAACCGGTAGTTTTAATATGTGACGCATTCCTACATAATTTTTTAGTTTTTTTTTCTTATTAGTATTATTAAATATTTTGTTTTCTTCTAAGTTATAAAAAAATGCGGCTTGCTTTTTTATTAATAAAAAGATTTCAAGATTTACATTGTTAACTCTTTCAAATGTGTCAGCCCCCACTATTAAAGCTATTTTATTAATTTTTTTTAAATTTAAACCGTGAATACTTTTCAATGCACTAAAGACATTTTTGTTTTTATTATTTGATAAAAATGTATTAAAATTTTGTAAATTTTTCATATTTAAAGCTTTAATTACATAAACCTTTGCTTCTTACCTATTTTAAGTTTAGTAAACTTAAAATTTTTGAACTGTAATATTCCTTTTCCTTTATAAAAATTGGATTTTTTAACACGCTTTATGTTCGACATAAAATTAAAAATCTCCGCACTGTTTTCGCCTAATACAAAAACTTGATTTTTTTTACAGAAAACTTTTAAATTATCGGGAATGGAGAAGATTATATAATTACAGTCACCTACAAGTATATATAACTGTTTGCCTAGTATAAAATTTTTAAAACCTAATCCTATCATATGTAATTTGGAAAAATGATTATATTGATTATATAAAAAAGACTCTAAGTTTTTTGTTATAAACTTTATGTAATCAATACAACTAGCATAATTTAAATTGTTTAAAACGGTTAAGGTTCCTGTTTTTGAAAAAAATCCACCATTAAGGGTAAATTTCAATACAACTCTCTTTTTATTATTAAAGTAAAAGAAGATGTTCCTATTAAAAGTCTCCATCTTCAAAGTTATTTTATTATCTAAGTTTATTACTTTTACTAATTCCATTTTTTTAACTTATCTTTAATAAAGCTTCACCGCCAATTTTAAATAGATTTGATTCTTCATCAGTTAGAATCCCTTTAGAAGTTGATAGAAGTAAGAAACCGGAATCTTTTTTTTTCAAAAATTTTTCAAGTTTTTTATGTTTAATATACGTACGTCTACCGGGTGTCGATATTGCTGCAATATTTCTTATTACAGGCTTATTATTTATATATTTTAATAATATTATAATGTTTTTTTTATCCTTTATTATAAAACCTCGTATGTACCCTAATTTATAGAGTACACTTAAAACATTTATACAAAGTTTTGAATTCTGTACAGTTACCTGCAAGTGTCGTGCATTACAACCTACTTTTACAATACTTAACATATTACTTAACAGACTCATTTTTATTTGTTAAATTTTTTTACCCCATTTATATAATTGTTAGAGATTAACAATCTTAATTTGATTCTTGACAATTTAAAGTGATTTAGAACTGATCTTCCATTATTAGTTGTAAAACATCTCTGTTTAATGCTAACGTAGGAAGAATTTTTATTAAGTTTATTAATATACATTAAAGCTCTTTGCCTCATATAATTTGGTAACCTTGTGTTTAACATTATAGATTTATATTGCAATCTTTTCAATTCAAATTTAAAAAATAGTTTGTATAGTTTCTTATTTTTTATTAGCAAATACTTCATAGCTAGTTTTTTATTCTTATCAAAAACAGGTTGTTTAAGTATTTAAACAATAAATCTATCCGGCTATTAGGTAAACTTAGCGTTAACTTAATTTGAGTTTTTTGATTATGTTTATTATAGTTTCTAAAAAAAAATTGAATATTATCTATATATAACACTACACTATTACCTAAACTATTATATTTAAGATGTTTTTGGTAGTAAATATGAAAAAAATAATTATAAAAGTTTAGTATGTACATAAAAAAATTAAATGAATTTTTTTTATTCAAAGACACTGAAATAAAAAACCTTTTAAGTATTTTTTTTTTTATGTAATTGAATTTCACTTTTTTTATAAAAGGTTTTTGGTTGGAAATATATAGCATTACTAGATACAACCTTATAAATTTTAAGCTTTTCTCACCTTTAAAAGTATTAAAAACTGTTGACAAATTGGGTTTTAAGTGGATTTTCAGTGTGTTGGTATTAAATAAATTAATACTGCAAAGCAGGTTATTTTTTAATAAATTATTATATGAATTATAAAATTTCATTAAAGCGTAACTTGTGCTATCGATATTATCTTACTAAATTTTAAATTAACCCTAATTTCGCGAAAAACAGGCCCCAATAGTCTAGAACCTATAGGTAAATAATACTTATTTATTAAAGCTACCGAATTCGAAGAAGATCGCAAAAAAAAATTACCCCATCTTTTTACACCCCTAATAGTTCTTAAAATTATTGCAGAGCAAACCTGTCCTTTTTTTACCTCTTTGCTTTTTTTTATATTTTTTTTTACAATATTTTTTTTTACAACTACGGTTATCGTATCTCCTACACCCGCACCAACGCGGGATGAAGAGTTTAGTAACCTTATACAACTAACAAATACTGCCCCAGAATTATCAGCTACCTTTAATACAGTCTGTACGTTTATCATATTTTTTTATAATTTTAGTTGGCACAGGTAGTCTCAATGAGGATGACTTTAAGGCCCTTAGTAATAACGTTTCATTAACATTTTTGAATTCGAAAATAATTTTACCAGCCTTTAAAGGATAAACCTTTACCGCGGGGCTACCCTTACCTCTTCCCATTCGAACATCACGAGGCTTTCTTGTTAGCATTCAAAACGGTAAAGCCTTAATTATTAAAAAATTCTTTTTTTTTATAACTCGCTTTATAGCTTTAAGCGAGGCTGTTAATTGCTCTGAAGTTAAATTGCAATTACCTAACGATTTTAGCCCAAAATCGCCAAAATGTATTAAATCATGTTGATATATATTATTATTTTTATATTTTATTTTAAAATACTTTTTAAACTTCATCTTTTTACTTAAACAACAAAATCAGCTAAGTTAGTTTTTTTTTTACCTAATCTAACTCAAACTTTAATAGTACAAGAGCTGTATTTTAAAGCTATTGTTTTATAACTATAATCTAGTTTAGATTTTACAGTACTAAACGCTAAACTACCAAACGCCTTTCAACTATAGGTAGCTCGTTGTTTACGGGAAAAACGCCCCGAGCAAGTTATCTTATAACCCTTTACTAACCTCTTTCCCCTCATAAGCGATTTGAAAAGGAAATTTATATTTCTTAAAACTTCCCATATAGTATAATATTGGGTTAAACGTATAAAAAAAAACTCACTAATTATATTAGCATTAACGTTCATTTTTGATAATCCAATAATAAAAATTTTTGATACAAAATTTAAATGACTAAACTTTTTTAAATAAAAAAATGAGAGAGATTTAAAACTATCCCAATAAACTTTTAAGATTTTGTTTTTTATAAATAAAAAGAAAAGCTTTCGGGAATATTTTAAAATTATTTTTTTTTTTAAAAATATAAAAAGTCTATTTTTCAGCTTTTTAAACTGCTTGCCCTGTCTAAGAGTTTTCCTATATTTTTTATAAAACCTTTTATTAAACAAACGCCTTATTAAAACAAATCGAGCGTTTTTTTTTAAATTAAAAAACAACAGATCTAGAAAACTATCATGAATGTAAAGATACAACGATATATTATCAAAAAAACGTATAATTTTTAAATTAACAAATATTATACCTACAGCAGTTGAGCCCAGATGGTTTGTTAAAAGCCTTCTAAAAAAACGGTCTAGTAAGATATCCTGATTCACCAAATAAGAGTAATTTAGATTGTTTGAGAACCAATTATTATTTCAATACCTAATATTGTATAATCTATAAGAAATAGGATTTATAACGTGACCCATTATTTTTTACCTTTTTTTTTTAATACTTTTTTTTTATGCAAAACACCCATTTTTCGAGTAAAAACAAATTCACCTATTTTTAAGCCAACCATAGAACGATCAACAAGAATTGATTTATATGATTTACCGTCGTGTAAAGTAAACCTCTTTTTTAACATTGTATTAAGCACAGTAGAAGACTTATCTAAACTATTATTATTTTTATAAAAACAACCTTTCCAAACTGATCTCATTTTTTAAGATTTTCTTTTTTTGATAATAAAAACCGATCTATTTTTCCTGGTTGGCTTACCTTTCGTTATAACTCCGTAAGGAGTTACAGAAGGCCTACCGCCTGAAGTTTTTCCCTGCCCACCACCATGGGGGTGGTCAACAGGATTCATTGCAACACCTCTAACAACAGGCAACCACCCCTTAAGTCTGTAAAACCCGGCTTTTCTAAAATTTCTGTATATATATTGAAAATTCGAAATCGAACCTATAGTAGCTGTACAGTTTGAATTCACTCTTCTCAACTCTCCAGACTTTAATTTTAAAATAGTAATATTTTCAAATTTGCTAACTATGGTAGCATACGAACCAGCCGCACGAATGAACTGCGCGCCTTTATTTTCGTTCAATTCAACTGAATTAATCCTTACCCCAACCGGTATTTTATGTAGATAAGTTGAATTTCCTGGTTTTAAAACAATATTTTCTTTTGCAAATATACAATCACCAATTAGTAAACCTTCTGGAGCCAATATATAAGACATAATACCATTAGAATAAACCACAAGCGCAATTAAGGAGTTTCTTTTTGGATCATATTCTATTCTGTGTACAAAACCAAAAATATTCCATATATACCTTTTATAATCTATTAAACGCCCCATTTTTTTAGTACCACCTCCACGATGATATCTAGTTATCCTTCCTTGATTATTTCTTCCGGATATTCTTTTTAAACCAAATATTAAATTTTTTATCGGTCTATTTTTTCATAATAATATTGGCATGCTTAAAACCCTGTTTTTAAAAATCTTAAGAATCTTATATAACTCTTATTTTCGAAAGAAGCAGAATGGTATTCTTTTCTGTATTTAATTAACGAACCTTCATTTTTTAGTGAACTGTTTATTTGATTAAATAAAGAATTAACGACATCCTTTTTATCAACATTACCAGTTAATCACCTAATACTAGTTGAATAACTTTTTGATATAGGCATTAAAGTAGGTATCTTGTATTTTTTACCACCAATAAACATAACTTTATAATATATTAAAGGCCTTATTTTTTCCAAAAATTGCAAATAATTATCAATAAAGTGATTCTTGTACTTAAACTTTAACAATAAAAAAAGTTTTTTAAAAATATCCAACGAAAGTTTTTTTTTACCTTTTGAAATAAGTCCTTGAAAAAAAATATTTAACAATACTAACTTCTCAATCCTATCCTTTGATAATTTGCAAACAACTTTCTTTTTTTTGTTCTTAAATATCTTACCGTATCTTGCCAGCACTAACTTTAATCTGCTATATTTCACAAAGTTTTTTAAAAAAAAATAAAGACCGTGGGTTTTATAAAAACCATTCGCTGTTTTAAAATGGCGAACAGCAAAATTAGATTTTTTTTTAAAAAATCGAAAGTACAGGCGTTTAAAACCCCTTCGGTATACCCTTTTCCATAAACGCTGTTTATTTTTCCATCTATACTTAACCAGAAATTTTTTAAGCCTAATAGACTCTACCTTTTGTCGTAAATAATAAAAAAAATATCTTTTTTTATAACCTAATTTGTAGAGCTTTTTTACAAATAAAACTCTTTGGGTTTTATTTAAACGAAGCTTTTTAACCTTAAATTTACCTTTTTTATTCCGTCTTCTCAAGGTATGTGCGTTTTTACCGCTCTTGTAAAACTTTAAAAATTTTTTATAATGTTTAATTTTCGATTTTAAAACTCTTGTGAAATAAAAATTTTTATAATAAAAACGCTTAAAATTTTTTTTTAGTCGAATAGCCATATTTAGATAATTTTTTCTTTCTTTCAAAACTTTCTTTTCAACTAAAATCGTATTTACCTTTTATTAGAGTATAACGAACGCCAGGAAGGTCGGGTGCTCGACCTCCAGAAACAAGGACTGAAGAATATTCTTGCAAGTTGTGGCCCTGACCGGGTATGTAAGCAATAATCATTCTACGTGTGGATAGTCTTAATTTAGCTACTTTTCTTTGAGCCGAGTTGGGCTTTTTTGGTTTAACAATCCTAAGTTTAACACAAACACCCTTTTTTTGTGGGCAGCCGTTCAACGCCTTTACATTATTAGTGTGGATTTTTTTTCTTCTAGGATTCTTTAGTACTTGGTGATATGTGGGCATTGGAATTTTTATTTAGCAAAAAAATTAATTTTTTATTTAAAAAATTTAAATTTTTTAATATCCTTATAGAAGTTATATAAATAATCTTTAGAATATAAAAATTTGTCAATCTGGAGTGTGAATTAAATGCAGCAACAAACAGCTTTATAAACGACTGGTTTAATAAATTCACCCCTATTCTAAAAAAAACAGGAAAAAAGCTACTATCGAGTGACTTTAGAGTAACTTCTTTTAAAAAGCCTAAAGAGTAATTTAAACAGGACGAGCCTATAAAATAAATATTTCCAGAAAAGTACTTATTACCTGTTAAAGAGGATAATAAACTTGATCTAACCTTAAAAATAGAAAGGTTTTGAATAGCCAGAGCTACCTTTAAATAATCTATGTTTAAAGCAGAACTATTATTAAAGCTAATAAACACGCCATAATTGTTTTGTAATAATTTACAAAGAAAAGCGCTATTTTGTAGGCTAGATTTTAATAAACGTAAACTTTTAAAATTTAAAAAAGCCCCTTTAACAAAAACCCGGCTTACATTTAGATGAAAGTTAACCTTTATTACCAATGATAAATATTTTCTTAGTGATAAATAAATACGTTTATGAAAAACATAAAGAAAATTTGAATAAAAAACCGACTTTAACAACGAAACCTTATATACTGAAAGAAGGTCAATATTAGGTTTTGTAACAGAAAAATTAGGTAGATTCGAGAGAATGGAAATTACATACGGTGTTTTTAAAATTATCTCAAATGTTTTTATTTTAGAAATCTTTACTAAAACCGGTACAATAACATCAAAATTAATAAATCTAGTTTTTATATCAAAATCATTAATGAATTCTTTAACATTTATACCATATAAACCTAAGATAGGAGTAAGAAACGAAACCATATTAGTATGGTATTTAGGTATTAAAATAATAATCTCCTTTAAATGCAGTTTATCGTAACGAAAATTTAAGTTAATACGCATATGTATATAATATTTAAAAGACCTAAAAAAACTCAGGGGGGAAAGGACTCGAACCTTTGTCTTTAACTTTGGAGGATAACATTTTACCCTTAAACTACCCCGCTGCTAACAGAACACCTACCGTAGGATTTCTATAAAGATCCTACATAAAAACATCACCAGAAAAAAAATGATTTATATAACCCCCTTCAGAAGGAAAACCGTCAAAAAATAAAGTTAACGAGATACTAATAAAAACTAAACCGATTGTAATCGGAACGAAAACTTTTCACCCTAATCTCATTAACTGGTCATGTTGATAAAAAGGATGTCGTTAATTCTTTATTTAATCAAATAAACAGTTCACTAAAAAATGAAGGTTCGTTAATTAAATACAGAAAAGAATACCATTCTGCTTCTTTCGAAAATAAGAGTTATATAAGATTCTTAAGATTTTTAAAAACAGGGTTTTAAGCATGCCAATATTATTATGAAAAAATAGACCGATAAAAAATTTAATATTTGGTTTAAAAAGAATATCCGGAAGAAATAATCAAGGAAGGATAACTAGATATCATCGTGGAGGTGGTACTAAAAAAATGGGGCGTTTAATAGATTATAAAAGGTATATATGGAATATTTTTGGTTTTGTACACAGAATAGAATATGATCCAAAAAGAAACTCCTTAATTGCGCTTGTGGTTTATTCTAATGGTATTATGTCTTATATATTGGCTCCAGAAGGTTTACTAATTGGTGATTGTATATTTGCAAAAGAAAATATTGTTTTAAAACCAGGAAATTCAACTTATCTACATAAAAT
>Ga0115849_10058_pt1 | contig 13388 bp, 10 predicted proteins | sample InSIn3SAF170_FD_83863 | JGI IMG/M metagenome (GOLD analysis project Ga0115849, IMG submission 83863) | reverse complement strand
GACGGGCAATTGGGTGCTGATAATAGTAGCTAATACCGCACCTATTGGTAAAAGTTTTAGCATGGTTGTTTTTAGTTTGGTTAGGGTTTAGATTTGCTTGTGAAAAGTCAAACAATTACTTTTGAATTTTGTTGGCTAAATCGAAGCCAAGTTGTGCTGTTTCCTCAAGCAGTTTTGCATCTACCTGCTTATCTCCGGGACTGTGATAATTGGGATCTTCGCCTCGATAGAAAAAAAGTACGGGTACATTAGCACTGGCAAAAGAAGCATGATCGCTACCGCCTCGACCACCAAAAGTAGTAATTTCGGGGTTTGTAGACTTGGCTAGTTTGGTTAAAGATTGTGTTCCACCGACAAGCAAGCGATCGTTTACGCCTACCATGTCAAAGTTGAGCATCCCTTTAAGACCTTGCAAAAATTCTGGTTTAGCGCTGCTTACAAAAGCTTTAGAGCCATGCAAACCATCTTCTTCGCCGTCAAAAGCCATAAACCAAGCTTGACGAGCTAGAGGCGTTTTTGCAGCTTTACGTGCGATCGCCAGTACAACGGCAGTACCGGAAGCATTATCATTTGCGCCGGGAGAACCCACCACTGAGTCATAATGACCGCCTAAAATTACTTTTGGTTGAGTTACGCCAGGTAAATGAGCGATCGTATTACGCCCCGTAACATTGCCTTGACGAGTGTTTACAGCCAGGTTTATTTGACGCGGAGTCGTCGCCTCTAGCAAAGATTTACCTGCCTCATCCGTCAACGCCAGTACAGGAATTGTGACTTCTCCCCCCAGCGTACCGAACAAATTACCAGGCTTGGTATTAACGACAACTAAGCCAACCGCTCCAGCATTAGCAGTATTTTGAGCCTTTTCTAAAAAGCGAATTTCACCGCGCTTGACAATTGCGATCGCATCTTTGACATTAATATTTGCATAGTCATCTTTACGCCCGAAATTAGGCACAACAACAAGGGGTGCGGTGAGTTTTCCCGCCTGAGAACCATTTAAAGCTTTGCCAGCAATTACCTTGCCATCAACAATTAGATTTGAGCCTAAATCTACAAATTTGGGATAACTAAACGTTTGAATTTCCGCTATATAGCCAGCCTTGCGATATTCTTGAAGCAAGTAGTTACTAGCTTTTTCTGTGGCTGGCGTTCCGGCGACTCTAGCACCAAAATTTACTAAAGCTTGAACATCTGTATTACTGGGCTTGGTTGCAACGGGATTTTGGGTCTGTTTGAGAGTCTGGGCATCTATTGCTTGGCTACACCCAGCAACAGCAAGACTTAAAATACTTACACCTGCAACCAGCAACTTCTTCTTCTTCTTAGGCGATCGCTGCCATTGCACTGTAGTTTACTCCTTTTAATTATTCTGTAATTACTATTGTGCTTTGTAAACATGACATAAGTGTGTCGTTTGTATGTAGCTTTTGACCTCCAAAATTCACGAATTTCGCCTTGCCCAAGAATAACTTGTTTGTTTAAAGATATGACCCTTTTGCAGGGGGTTTGGGCGGCATCTTTTCGGAGGAATCCTTCCCCCGAAAAATGCCTTGGGAGGCAACTCGTCCCCCAATGGGGAGGCAAAAAGCGGTATAGCTTTGCTTCCCGCTTTGTTGCCGTTGGGTTTGGGGGGCAGACCCCCCATATTTGGTTTTTCTTAGTAGCTTGGGATACTTAAAACTCCCCTGCTAAGGCAGCAACACAGCGATCGCATAATAAAGGATGTTCTTGGGACTGACCAACATAGGTCGAATAATTCCAACAGCGATCGCATTTATGCCCATCGGCGGCAACTACGCCAATGCCCAAACTATCAGACTGGAAGCTGTACTTGGCTTGCTGCAAGGCTTCAGGAGTTTCTAGTAGCGCCACTCCCGAAACAATAAACATATAACGCAGTTCATCCACTCTATTTGTGAGGGAAGTAGAATCAAGAGCGTGCATTTGTTGGCGCAACTGGGGATCGGCAATGTAGAGTAATACCTTTGCTTCCAATGCCGAACCGATCGCTTTTTGAACCCGCGCTTGCTCCAAAACCTTGTTAACTTCAGTGCGAATTGTCCTTAATTGCTGCCAAAACTCTAATAACTCTGGTTTATGCCACTTTTCCTCTAGCTGCACCCAACCCGCTTCAAATACTGATTTATAGGGCGTAGGATAAGGGAGAAATTGCCAAATGTCTTCGGCGGTGTGACAAAGTACAGGTGCGATCGCACGGGTCAAATTTTCCAAAGCGACGTGCAAAACAGTTTGACAACTGCGGCGACGCAAAGTATTTTCCGCACTGATGTACAGCCGATCTTTGCCAATATCTAAATAGAAGTTGGACAAATCAATCGTACAGAAATTTTGTACAGCTTGGAAGAAGCGGAAAAATTGAAAGCGCTCGAAAGCTTGAGTTACATCGGTAAATACTTCCGTAATCCGGTGCAGCATATAGCGATCAAGTTCGGGCAATTGTTCGTAAGGTACAGCATCTTTACTTGGATCGAAATCATGCAAGTTGCCCAGTAAAAACCGCGCTGTATTGCGAATTTTGCTCCTCACATCGCCCATTTGCTTGAGGATATTTTTACTGATAGATACGTCCGTTGAATAATCTACCGACGACACCCACAAACGCAATACATCCGCGCCGTAAGGTGGTTCTTCTTTTTGATTTTTGCCGCCCTCAATCACGATGTTGGGATCGATGACATTACCCAAAGATTTACTCTGCTTGCGCCCTTGTTCATCCAAGGTAAAGCCGTGAGTTAATACAGTTTTGTAGGGTGCAATGCCATTATTAGCCACGCTAGTTAATAAACTAGATTGAAACCAACCGCGATGCTGATCGGAGCCTTCTAAATAGATATCCACAGGATATTGTAGTTCCGGTCTTTGCTTGGCTACCGCCGCCCACGAAGATCCAGAATCAAACCAAACATCCATCGTATCTGTACCTTTGCGGTAAGTTTTGCCACTATTGCGGTACTTTTCAGGCAATAATTCCTCCAAAGGCATCTCCCACCAAGCATCCGAGCCTTTTTTCGCAAAGATTTCTTGCACGTAAGCGATCGTTTCCTCGTTCATCAACGCCTCGCCCGTCTCCTCGTCGTAGAATACCGGAATCGGTACGCCCCAACTACGTTGACGAGAAATACACCAGTCTGCGCGATCGCTTACCATTGGCGTGATGCGATTTTCTCCTTGGGGTGGAATCCATTGTACAGATGCGATCGCTTTTAAAGCTTCTTCTCTAAACCCGGCTACCGACGCGAACCACTGTTCGGTTGCTCTAAAAATAGTCGGTTTTTTTGTCCGCCAGTCGTAAGGATACTTATGGGCGTAAGGTTCGATCTTCAACAAAGATCCCGCTTCTGTTAAAGCTTCAATAACGGCGGTATTTCCTTCACCCAAAACATTCAACCCCACAAATTTTCCGGCTTCTTCTGTAAAATTGCCGTTTTCATCTACTGGCGCAAGAATTGGCAACCCGTAACGCTGACCAACGATATAATCTTCTTGTCCGTGTCCGGGAGCAGTATGAACTAAGCCCGTACCGGATTCTGTCGTCACATATTCGCCGCCAATTAAAATTGGACTTTCGCGGTCAAACAAAGGATGTCGATAAGTAGAATGTTCTAAATCCTTACCTTTTAGTGTTGCTTTTACTGTTAGCTGAGTTTCTAACTTAGCGGACAAAGTAGCCACTAAATCAGCAGCTACGATTAGATATTTAGATGACGAGCCTACTTCAACTACCACATAATCAAGCCGAGGATTGACGCTAACAGCTAAGTTCGCTGGGATAGTCCAAGGGGTAGTTGTCCAGATAGCAACAGACAACTGGGGCAAATAAGGTTCTAACGCAGACTTCGCCGCCTCCGAGAGGCTAGTCATTGGAAAAGCTGCATAGATACTTGATGAAGTATGGCCTTCAGGATACTCTAGCTCGGCTTCAGCTAAGGCAGTTTTAGAGCTAGGACTCCAATGGACGGGTTTAAAACCCCGATAAATATAGCCTTTTATAACCATCTGCCCAAAAACCCCAATTTGCGCTGCTTCGTAGTCTGGAGTCATGGTCAAATATGGATGCTCCCAATCGCCCCACACGCCGAAACGTTGGAAACCTTTGCTTTGTTCGTCCACAGCTTTTAAAGCAAAATCTCTAGCTTTATGACGCAAGTCTAGAGGAGTCAAGTTTAACCTTTCGCTTTGCTTCATATTCTGCAAAACTTTAAGTTCAATCGGCAAACCGTGACAATCCCACCCAGGGACGTAACGAGCTTTTTTGCCCTTAAGTAACTGATAGCGGTTGATGATATCTTTAAGGATTTTATTTAAGGCGTGACCAATGTGTAGCGCCCCATTAGCGTAGGGTGGCCCGTCGTGGAGAACAAATATTTCGCCAGGATTGTTTTGCGACAGGCGATCGTAAATTTGATTTTCTGCCCAAAACTTTTGAATCTCCGGTTCGCGCTTGGTAGCGTTTGCGCGCATATCAAATTTTGTTTGAGGCAGATTAACAGTATCTTTGTAACGACCTTGTTCTGTCACGATTGCAATCCCGAAATAGTATTTAAACTATTATCAATGACAAACCCCTATAGCTTCAAGTGCAATCGCACTTGCTAGAGCTAGAGACGTTGAAGTGGGCGATCGCGCGTTGCAGGGAAAAGGTGATCTATATTTCTCTCTAAATACATTCCCCGTCACATTGTTTCTCAAGAAGCTCAACGAGCTTCACTGCATATGTATAGTATGTTTTTATTTTTATATAAGTTATGCTTACATTCTCGCCGTGTGCAATTTGATTTCTTGTTGCAACAATACTACCAACTGCGTCTTTTATCTCGCCGTCAACAATTTTTTCAAGCCTACTTGCCCATGCTGAATCAAAATTTCTTGCAACATTCAAAATTTTCTCCATATTAGGATTTTGAAAATTTGATAGTTGTTTTTCAACATACTTGGCTACAGGAGGTGCGGCTTTGTCTTTAGCATATTGACTATATATAGAACGTACAGAAACTTCTAAAAAACCAGAGACAAGAATGCACAGATACCTTGCCCAATGGGAAGAAATTTCGGGGTCTTCTGTAAGAATAGATATTTTTGCAAATAGGTAGTCAAGCTTCTTCTTGTAACGTACTACTTCTCGGTTTTTCATTCCACATCAGCAAAAGCACTAATTGCTTGCTTAAGTCTGCTTTCTACAATTGGCACTTCAGTAGTACGTGCTGTGTTAGTAGTTACATTTAGGAAATCTTTATTTTCGAGAAGAGCTTGATACTTCAGCCTCACTGACTCCTCATTAGTAATTGAACCATTTTCAAGCCTACAGGATATGCCAACCATTACAGAATCAAATACTGTTGCATTTAATAGCTTTTTAGGTCTAAATGCTTTTTCTCCGAGGCATATATAAGCAGTTTCAACCGTATTATAAAAAACTTCTCTAATTTTGTTATTGGTATAGATTTCTAGATGGCGGTTTCTTCCCATAAACTTATTTAAGAAACCTTTCATGGGTTTTTGATAGTTTTTACCATCATAGTAGAGTGCAAGGAATCGGAGAATTAGCTCTTGATCCTTCATTCGAGCATCAACTGCTCCATATATGCTACGCCAAGCTTGGTTAGTATTAAGTTCTCCTAACAATTCATTGAACTCCCCATGATATATACAAGCTCGGATTTCCTGAGATTGTAATTTAACTCCACCAGTATTGAGGCGCTCAAAAATATGATAGATACTGCTGTCGTCATCGGACGGTTCATCTTGCTTAACAACTGTTGCAGGCATGATGGAGTCATCAAGTCTGCGCTTATCTTCTTCAGACAATAATTTATAAGTTATCCCTTCAAATTTAGAAGGTATTCCCTCCAATACAAATTCTTTTTTGGAAGGCTCAAAGACTCCATTGTAAAAATATTGAATTGTGCTTAATCTCTGTTGTCCGTCTATTACTAGAAGCTTTTGAGTATCTTGTTCCTTCGCCAAAAAGATTCCTGGTACTGGCAAACCTAGCAAAAGTGATTCGATAAATCGAGAAGCTTCTTTGAGCTTCCATACATATCCCCTCTGAAATTTAGGTACATATATGCTTCCATTGTCCATACGCTTGACTAACCCATCAACAGGATAATCAGCGCCATAACTAGTTATGGAGTAATTAAATGGAAGAAGTTCTTCCGACTCATCCTCGACTTTATCCTCTGCTGTTGCTTCGAGTTCTTGCATTGTTAAATCTTAAATATTCTTCCAAGGCATATGTGGAAAATTATAACTAACGATTGGAATAGAAATCAGGTCTTTTTTCAACGTTTACTATGTAGTCACCACTACTTTTCCTAACCGTTTTAACACCTGCAACACTGCATACAGTTCATTATTTGGATTGACCAGCGAAAACAGTCTAGAGTTAGCATATTCTGCTGTAGGTTGGCGATCGCATTTCAAAAACAAAAACTCATTTCCATTCGTAATCATGCCAAAGGTTGGTTGCGCTGTTTCTGGATTGCTTAACATATAAGCTAGAGTTTGAGGAATGGCCGGTGTTACGGCAAAATCACTCCGCTTTGACTCAATTACTAACAACCACAGACGGTTTTTCAACACCAGGACATCAATGCGCCCTCGAATAACCAGCCCCTCATCTTCCATCTCCACATCGATGCTGGTTTCCGTCTCAATCCGAAAAGGCTTGTAATAAAAGCCAGCCAAATCTAACAACGGAGCAAGCACTACCATCTTGACGGTGTTTTCAAGCATTGGGGGATCTTCCATCAATTCCCTAAAATTAGCTTTAACCCGATCTAACAAGTTACGCTCTGTTTCGCTCAAATCAGCATGAGCCTTAAGACATTCTGAAAAACAGGTTGGATTTTGAGACTGCTGTAACCCAAACAATTGTCTTAGATCGCGTAATGTAATTTTGGTAGCTGGGATTGCTTGCACTATATTTGTTTTCCTCTTTACAGCGCTGTATCTAGTATCTTAGGGTAATTGATTGAAATGAATTGTTAGGCGATCGCATAGCCTGTATAAGGACGTACATTAAGCGGTTGAAACCCTAAAACAATTTTGTCTTTAGAAATTCCAGCCTCAACTAGCTCATCAGTAATCCCGTCCTCAATACCATCTCGTTGAATCCAAATCTTGTCGTCAATAATTTGTACATGAGTCACGCAACCATGTACCCGTCGTTTTTGCTGCCAACCTACATCAAACAGCAAGAAATGATTACGCTCCTTGTCAATAATTAGATGCTGCTCAATGTCTTCATAGGCAGAGGGAAGATCGGCATACTTTCGCAACACATTTTCGATGGTTTGTCGATAAAACTCTAGATTATCCATTTCACCACTTCCTGTGAATCCGAATCAAAAATGAGTAATTTTAAATGATTGAGTTCAATTATTAATTGTGGCAATTCTTCAGAGAAAAAATCTAAAAATACTCTTTGCGGAATTGCTAAGTACAATAATCGATCGAAATTCTGCCGTTCCAAAACCTGCGAATACATAATATATTGACCTAATGCTTGCTCCAAGTCTTTTACAGGAGATGGACTGATGAAGCTTTTTACTTCCACAGCTATACGTTCACCTTCTTTTTCGGCTGCAAATAATTTTTCTGCACCTAAATCTACAAAAGCCGATCTTCCCCCAATCCTCAATGTGTCAAAGGATCGTCCGTAATCGTCCAACCGTCTTTTTCTAGAGCAATTCTTACCGTACTGTGGTAAATATCTTTTGTTAGAGTCGATGGCTGGTATTACCCAGCGCACCTCTCCTACAGAACCGGACGTGAAGCTTTCACCTCATCCGGCTCCCAGGTATTCTTAGGGTTGTTGTTCCCTTTTGCCCATGTGGATATAGTCATGACAGGATTCATGTACAGCGATTAGATTTTTTATTTTCCAATTGCAATGATTCCCGTCGAGGTGATGTAGGTTTATCTGCTCGTCGCTGATACACTTTAAGCCACAATATCCGCACGTATGGTTTTGCCGTTTTAAAGCTTTAGAGGTAGTGTCGTTGTATAACTTACTGTTGCGTTGGCTCCAGTAGGCTATATCTCCGTCGTAAGGTGATTTATTTCCTTTGACGTTGACGAATTTATTTTCGGAGTAGGATACTGATGGAAACGCTTTGTCTAGTAATTTCTTGCTAGATTGGCGGTCTTGTTTAGTTTCCTTGTTAAATACCTTGAAGGCTCTGTTTGTGGTATGGTATAGCGAAAAACGCGAACCATCCATCTTGCAGAACTTGTGGTAATTTCTCCAACCTCTAACAATGGGAGCTAATTTCTCAGCTTTAACTTTTGCGCCATAATTCGAGCTATTGACGATTGCTTTTACCTTCTTACGGAATTTCTTGAAATTCTCCTCTGAGGGAGTACATCTAAATTTTCCGTTGCTCTGCACTTTGAAGTGCCAGCCGAGGAAGTCAAAGCCATCTGTCGTAGCGGTTACCTTTGTCTTCTTCTCGCTTACCTTCATCCCTCTATCGGCTAGAAACTGGCTAATCCTTTCGAGTATCTCAATCGCATTGTCTTGGGGTCGGAGAATAAATACCATGTCATCCGCATATCGGATGGATGGTTCTACTAAGTGTCCGTCGCATTTATATCGATGGATACTTTCAATTCCGTTGAGTGCGATATTGGCTAATAGTGGGCTTACCACACCCCCTTGGGGGGTTCCTTGTTCTGGAAATTCGGGGTTTGTTCCGGCTTTTAAGCACCAGAATATTCCTAACTTAGCGCCCTTGGGGGCGATAAGTTTTTCCATTATGGTTGTGTGGCTTATCCTGTCGAAGCATTTTTCAATATCGAGTTCGATGACTCGTTTATTAATTCCGTTTCTATCTGAGCGCAGGCTTAGTTGGAGGAGTTTCTGGGCATCATGTGCCGACCGTCCTGGTCTAAACCCGTAGCTCTTAGTATGGAAAATTGCTTCGTGCGCTGGTTCTAAAGCATATTTGGCGAGGCATTGCCAGGCTCTATCTGCGATAGTTGGGATTTTAAGCATTCTGGTACTCCCGTCTTTTTTAGGGATGGGAATACTGCGTAACTTCTGGTGTTTCCATTTGTTACTGGATGCTTTCAACAGTTTCTCTAGCTCAAAGCGCTCCTTAATAGTGAGTGACTTCTTACCGTCGATTCCTGCTGTTTTCTTTCCAGCGTTTAGCTGAGTTACTTGGCGAATTGCCAATAATCTAGCCGCAAGGGATTTCAGAATAAGTTTCTGAAGGGACATTGCTTTGCGCTTGTCTCCTGCTTGAACTGCTTTGTACACTCTCTTTTGTAGGCGGAATAAATTGCGCCGAAATTGCTTCCAGGGTAATGTTTTCCAAGATTCACTAGCGTTATCGCCGTGCCTAATCATGCTCTTACTCCGTAAAGTGTCTTCTGAATACCTTGCAGCAATTACGCCGCATCCTACCCGAATCAAAGGAGTTCCGTATCTCGCCTTACCTACTTGGGACTCGACCGCCCCTAGACCTTTGATTCGTTTTTATTCGTTCCCTCAGATGATTTATTGTCCCCGTTAGGTGTAGCCACTTTGACCATCAGAAACCCTAGGTTCATGCTGATACTAACGGAATGGTTCAGCAGGTTTTTAGCTCTGATAAAGTCAGGGATTTTTTTTGTTATGCCCTGCTTGGGGCGTAGGTCACTTTTCTAGGCTCAATTTCACCGTAGGGAACCCCCCATTAGCGCCAGTGTCAGCCCATAACTGCTGTCTGATTGCGCCCTGTTCCCAGCTTCAGCCTCCAAGAAATCGAGCTTGGTCACTGTGGGCAGATAGGGAGTCACGCCTGAACCTGGCGGGTAGGACTTTCACCTACATCAGTCTGAGAGTTCAACCTTAATGACAGTAATCTGCTGTCAGGTTGGGTAGCCTATGTACGGACTGATTACCGTGATTTAGCTACCAACGAATCGCACTCATTTTCGCCCTACCTTCTTCACTTACCCTTAACTCTCGTCTCCTGATTCCTTAATTTTCTTCAATAGTCGAGGTGGCAAATAATTATATAAGTTATGTTCGTTCGGCACTTACATAGAAATTGGGAGTATTTTAGATACTCCCTGAGTTTTACTAGCTAGGGGATGGGTTTTCTGGTTCTTCCACCTCTGGCGGCGATACGGGTTGATGCTTCTCCTCCGCGTCTTTAATCGCAGCTTCTACAAGTTCTGGATCGGGCGGGTGAGGGGGGATTGCTACTGTCGGAGTTTCCTCCTCTACTTGGGTTGAAACGGTTTCCACAGCCTGAGCGATCGCTTCTTCTTCTGTCAAGGGTGGTGCAACTTCGTCGGTGGTTTCTACTACCTCTGTGGGTTCTAGGGGTGCAACTTCGTCGGTGGCTTCTACTACCTCTGTAGTTTCTAGGGGTGCAACTTCGGCGGTGGTTTCTACTACTACTGTGGATTCGGGTGTGGTAGTACGATTATCAATTACTTCAACTACTGAATCTACTGGCGGCTTAGGAGTCGATACAGGTTTAGTTGCAGTGGGTGTTTTTGGTTGAGTAGGTTTGTTCAACAACTGTTGAACTTGGTTTTTTAAGCCGTTAAAAACACTACTGGCCCCAGAAGTTACCGCCGGAACCGATTTTGATACTTGCTCTTGCACTGTGCTTGTAACGGCGGCGGTACTTGGCAAATCAGTTTGCTGGGCAATGGGTGTAAGCTGACGGCGCAACTGCAACGTTTGACTAATAGCCCAACCTAATAAAGCGACACTTGCTGCGTGACCGAGCAATAATCCACCCGTAATGCGACTGCCATACACCCATAATACCAAAGCGTAGAATAACCCTACCCCACTCCAGATAAAATCATTTTTGCGGTGTACTTCTGGAAAAAAGAAGGCAGCCATATAAAGTGCCAAGCTACCAAGACCGACTGCTAATGCCAGAACGTATGCCAGCATAATTGTGGGTACTCCTTACAATGTCAAACTAGATATCTCAATTTTGCAAGAGAATTGTTGAACTAGATACAAATAAAAATTATTTGGGTGTTTAAAAATAGAAAGTAGGAGTCAAAACCTCTATTTTTTGGCTATTATCTCCGAATTACCTAGCCTTTTGTTTACTTTTGTTCTATTTTTTAATTTGTTGTTTGGTAAAGAACTGATAAGATCCGGCTACCCTAAAAAGGAATCAACCCTTACTGAACTCATAGTGCATTAACCCGTTAAATTTATGGCACAACAAAGTTTTGGCGTAATTGGTCTAGCAGTTATGGGTGAAAACCTAGCGCTAAATGTCGAGCGCAATGGCTTTCCGATCTCTGTTTACAATCGTACTCCCGAAAAAACCGATGCTTTCATGCACACGCGGGCGGAAGGTAAAAATGTCCATGCTGCTTACTCCATCGAGGATTTTGTTGCCTCTTTAGAGCGTCCACGCAAAATCTTAATTATGGTTAAAGCAGGTGCGCCCGTAGATGGTGTCATCGACTCGCTTAAACCCCTGCTCGATGAAGGAGACATCATTATTGACGGCGGTAACTCTTTGTATGATGATACTGCCCGCCGTACCCGCGAACTCGAACCCTTGGGCTTTAGATTTATTGGCATGGGTGTCAGTGGTGGCGAAGAAGGGGCTTTAAATGGCCCTAGTATGATGCCTGGAGGCACGAAAAGCTCTTACGAGTTCTTAGAGCCAATTTTGACCAAAATCGCCGCTCAGGTAGAAGATGGCCCTTGTGTGACTTATATCGGCCCTGGTGGTGCTGGTCACTATGTCAAGATGGTACACAATGGCATTGAGTACGGCGATATGCAGCTAATCGCTGAGGCTTACGACCTATTGAAAAATACTTTAGGTCTTGACCATCAGCAATTACACGAGATTTTCACAGAGTGGAATAAGACAGAGGAACTCAATTCATTTTTGATTGAGATTACTGCCGATATTTTTAGATATATCGATCCTGATACAAATCGACCTTTGGTAGATTTGATTATGGATGCAGCCGGACAAAAAGGTACAGGACGCTGGACGGTACAAAGTGCGTTAGAACTTGGGGTATGTATCCCAACGATGACGGCGGCGGTTAATGCCCGAATCATGTCTTCCTACAAAAAAGAGCGGGTATCTGCTTCGCAAATTCTTACAGGCCCTACAGGCAAGTATGAGGGAGACGCGAAGGCTTTTATTGATGCCATCCGCGATGCTCTTTACTGCTCTAAAATCTGTTCTTATGCTCAAGGAATGGCTTTACTGGGTACGGCATCTAAGGAGTATTCCTACAGTCTCAACTTGAGCGAAATGGCGCGGATTTGGAAAGGTGGCTGTATTATTCGGGCGGGCTTTTTGGGCAAAATTCAAAGTGCTTTTATTGAAAACCCTCTGCTCCCTAACTTGCTACTTGCGCCAGAATTTAGACAGACAATTTTGGACAGACAAACTGCTTGGCGCGAAGTGTTGTCATCGGCGGCAAAACTAGGCATTCCTGTCCCCGCTTTTAGCGCTTCTTTAGACTATTTTGATAGCTATAGACGCGATCGCTTGCCTCAAAATCTCACTCAAGCTCAACGGGACTACTTTGGCGCTCACACCTACGAGCGCACTGATAAGGAAGGTTTCTTCCATACGGAATGGACGCAATTCTCTGAGGACTCGATACAAACTTCGACCCCAGAACCGATGCAAGCCAACCAGCCCACAACCCCACCCACCAGGGCGTAGGATTCCTGAATAAATTTAGGTAGAGACGTTGCACTGCAACGTCTCTACGTTCGGGTGTACCAAATAGCTTCAACTGTTTGGGCGAATTTTTCCGCATCCCCAACCCGATCTAACAACACTGTGACATGACCTAATTTTCTACCGGGGCGCGATGTTTTTTTGTTGTACCAATAGACGTAAGTGTTAGGTAAAGCGGCTAATTGCTGGCGTTTAACTAAATAATCATTTTCCGCGTCTTCGTAACCTAACAAGTTCACCATTACCGCCGCCGGAGCGCGTAAGGCAGTGCTGCCTAGCGTTAAATCGCAAACCGCACGTAAATGCTGTTCAAATTGGGAGACTTCGCAAGCATCTAACGTAAAATGCCCAGAATTGTGGGTACGCGGAGCGATTTCGTTTACTAATACTTGGCGATTACTTTTTAAAAATAACTCAATGCCAAATATCCCCACTGCTTGGAGATTATCAAGTAAACTACAAGCAATTTCCTCAATTTGGCTAGTAAGTTCAGGGCTAATGTCTGCTGGAACAATGACACGATGGCAAACTTGGTTTTGTTGTTGAGTTTCAACCACTGGATAAATAACAAGTTCCCCACTGGGCGATCGCGCCGCAATTATGGCTAGTTCTTTTTCAAAGGGTACAAATTCCTCAACTAAAAAAGATGTCTTTTTACCTGCACTAGCTAGATAC
>Ga0115849_10057_pt1 | contig 13417 bp, 12 predicted proteins | sample InSIn3SAF170_FD_83863 | JGI IMG/M metagenome (GOLD analysis project Ga0115849, IMG submission 83863) | reverse complement strand
ATTCAAGCTAATATCCATTCAACTGATCATCACCTACGCAAATAACGTTTGTACTCCCCCAATATTCGGTGTACCCACTTAAAATTAACAGCTATTTTTAGAATTAAGCTTGCACTTATTGCCATAAAAGGCAGATTTGGGCAGGAGTACCTTGAGCAGAATTGAGATGGAAAGGCGAATTTTAGGATTAGATCCAGGTCTAGCAATTTTAGGATTTGGAGCAATTTGCACTCCTGCCGAGAATGTGGGATATTATACTACATCAAATTCTCCTGCGGCTCTAGTCAAGGTAGCAGCATCCGTAACACTACTTGATTTTGGCGTGATTCAAACACCTGCTCATACAGAAATGGGCAAGCGCCTTTGCACTATTTACGATGACTTGCACACGCTGATTCAAGAGTGGCAACCTGACTTAGTAGCGATCGAGAAGCTATTTTTTTACCGGATGGCTAGTACGATTACTGTCGCGCAAGCGCGGGGTGTGCTGATGTTGGTATTAGCACAGCATAAAATCCCATTTGTCGAGTTTACACCTGCCCAAATAAAACAAGCGTTGACAGGGCATGGCAACGCAGATAAGTATGATGTTCAACAAGCTGTGGCACGGGAGTTGAATTTAGATTATATTCCAAAGCCAGATGATGCGGCGGATGCGTTGGCAGTGGCGCTGACAGCTTGGTTTCAAGTGTAGTTAAGTAGGAGATGGGGAGCTCTTGAGCAGGGGAGCAGAGGAGATAATATTTATTATTTTTATACCCTAGTCCCTAGCCCTTAACCCCTAGCCTCTGCAATTAAGGCATGACGATCGCCATTGCCTGCTCAAGCGCTTGTAACGCTGTATTTACTTCGGCTTCTGTAACAATCAAGGGTGGCACAAATCGGATCACCTTTGGACCTGCTGGCACAAGTAACAAACCCTGATCTATGGCAGCTTTGACGACATCAGCAGAAGTGATTTCTGTGTCTGCACTCAACTCCATACCGTTAATTAAACCCCAGCCGCGAACTTCGGTAAAACAGTCAGGATATTTAGCAGCGATCGCTCTTAATCCCTCTCTCAGTTGCTCACCTCGCTGTTGGACATTTTGTAGCAAATTTTCTTTTTCCAAAGTTTCACACACAGACAGCGCCGCCGCACAAGCTAAAGGATTGCCCCCAAATGTACTGGCATGATCTCCTGGCTGGAAGACATCACAGAACTTCTTGCACATCAAAGCACCAATTGGAACGCCACCGCCTAAGCCTTTGGCAGAGGTAAAAACATCTGGCTCAATACCCAGGTTCTCATACCCCCAATATTTGCCACTACGTCCCATGCCAACTTGTACTTCATCAAGCATTAATAAAATGCCTGTTTCATCGCAGATTTCTCTAACTCTCTTAAAGTAAGCAATATCTCCAGGCCGCACACCGCCTTCACCTTGTAATGGTTCTAGCAGAATCGCTGCTACTCCAAAATCACCTGAATCAGATTCAGTGATTGCTGCCTCTATTGCGTTAACGTCGTTGTAAGGCACATATTGAAAACCAGGCACTAGGGGGCTAAAGTCTTTTTGGTACTTTGGCTGTCCGGTTGCAGTAATTGTGGCTAGTGTCCGCCCGTGAAAGCTAGCATTAGCAGTTAATATTATCGGCTCATCGATTTGTAAAACTTTATGTGCATACTTCCGCGCCAGTTTAATTGCACCTTCATTCGCCTCCGCCCCAGAATTGCAGAAAAATACCCTTTCAGCACTGGAATGTCCGATTAACCATTTAGCTAGCTGCGCTTGAACGGGAATGTAGTAAAGATTAGAAACATGGTGTAGCGTTTGAATTTGGCGCGTTACGCTTTCTACTAGGGCAGGGTGAGCGTGTCCTAGAGTACAAGTGGCAATTCCAGCTACAAAGTCTAGATATTCTCGCCCTTGGGTATCCCAAACGCGGCAACCATCGCCTCGTTCTAAAGCCAAGGGAAAGCGCCCGTAAGTGGTCATTACAGACTCGTCAAAGCCAACTGCATCGTAAGGGATAGATGCAACTCCACCTGATTCTGCTGGGATCGAGGCATCTTGAATCAGAGTTTCTATGCTCACTATATACTCCTCAAAATTATGATCTTAATTTGCCAGTCTAATTGAAATTAGCAAAACGTTTTGTCTAATGAAGCTCAAATACCAGTTAATTTTAAGTGGGTACACCGAATATTGGGGGAGTACAAACGTTATTTGCGTAGGTGATGATCAGTTGAATGGATATTAGCTTGAATTTCCACTAGCTATGTGAAGCTCGATCTTACCGCTTGCTTTGACTCAAAATCGTGCTAATTAGTACGAATCCTGCGCCAATAAAACCCCGAAATCTAAACTGCTTACCGAAAATAAAAAATCAGCTCTGATTTCAAGCCCCCAGTTTCAGTTGTGGGGTAATTGTTCATTGTTTATTGATTATCACCTAGATAAAAAGCGTGTTGAAGTGAGCGATCATTTACGGTACTACCCCAATGCTTAAAAGAGCCATTACCAACAATTGAACAGCAACAAGCGGCAATACCCTAGAGCGAAATACGTCCATTTTCGGCTAGCTAACGATATCCTCAAACAAATGGCAATAGTCACAAACAACCGTGTACTCAACAATTGAGCAGAAATATCGTCGCATCCAAAAAGAGCTAGTTGCTGGTGCTGTAGCCCTTGGTTGTGTATTTTTAATTGGCACTTTATGGTATTGGCTGGTTGAAGGCTGGTCGTGGGAAGATGCTGCTTACATGACGGTAATTACTTTAGCTACTGTTGGATATGGAGAAACTAATCCACTGGGAAACCGAGGGCGGTTGTTTACCATCTCCCTGATTTTAATGGGGGTAGTCAGTATTGGCTACATCGTCAACCGATTTACAGAAGCATTGATTCAAGGCTACTTTCAAGAAGGAATCCGACTACAGCAACAACGGCGCTCGATGGAATCATTATCTGGACACTATATCATTTGTGGCTTTGGACGCACGGGTCGTCAGATCGCCTTAGAATTTGAGGCTGAAAGCGTCTCTTTTGTAACTATTGATTTGGATATTGAATCTATCCAAACGGCTCAAGAGTTGGGCTATATTGCCGTTCAAGGAGACGCAACACTTGATGAAACTTTGGTGAAGGTGAAGATTTCCGAGGCTGTTGGGTTGGTAGCAGCGCTGCCTTCAGATGCTGAAAATCTTTATACTGTCCTTTCTGCAAAGACACTTAATCCCCAAATTCGGGCGATCGCCAGAGCCAGTACCCATGAAGCCTTACAAAAGCTGCAACGGGCGGGAGCAGATGCCGTTGTATCACCTTACATTACTGGGGGTAAGCGGATGGCTGCTGCGGCTCTCAGACCTCAAGTAATGGATTTTGTGGATGGTATCCTGACGGGTGCAGGTCGAGAATTGTACATGGAAGAATTTAGGCTCGATCCAGATGTTTGTCCTTGCGTCGGTCAGACATTACGGGAAGCCAGATTGCGATCGCAATCTGGCGCTTTAGTTTTAGCGATTCGCCGTGTTGATGGTACTTTAATTGGCGGCCCCACTGCCGACACTCATTTATTAACAGGAGATTTACTGATCTGCATGGGTACTGCGGAACAACTGCGGCTACTCAGCCAAATTTTGCTCCCAATTCGCTCTACAACACCGCGTCCACCTAAGCATACTTGAGAGGGGTCAGGGGTCAGGGGTTAGAGGTCAGGGAAAGCAGCAGATAAGGAAAGATACTTACTACTTCCACTTTTGTTAATCAAGTTTTAGAGCATTTACTGGTACTTCGTCCCAAGAATCAACTGTTCGCATTCTGGCAATCCAACCAGATGATTTTTGAGTATCACTCAAATTGCGTTCATACGACTCATGACAATCGTTTGCCTGATTTTCGTCGCAACAGGCAATACAAGCATGAATCATGCCAGACGGATCAATTTGCTCGTTTACCCAAATGGTCATCGGGCATCCTCCGTAAACTGTAACTGATAATTAGCTTTATAAATACATAGATTACAACGCAATGGCAGCCAAATCAGTAAGCGAATCTCCAGTAACACGGCAAATCCGCCAATCATCTAAAATTGCAGCACCCATAGAGCGATAAAACGCGATCGCTCCTTCATTCCAATCTAAAACACTCCACTCTAACCGTCCATAACCACGCTCAACAGCTAACTTTGCTAGATGAGTGATTAAAGCTTTACCAAGACCTTGACGGCGATATTCTGGTAAAACAAATAAATCTTCGAGATAAATTCCAGGCTTGGTCAGAAAAGTTGAATAATTCGGAAAAAATAGGGCAAAGCCAACAGCTTGCCCTGTATATTCTACAATGATTGCCTCTATATAAGGTCGAGAACCAAATAAATGCTCCTTCAAATCATCAGCATTACCAGTAACAGTGTGAGCTAGCTTTTCATACTCAGCTAGCGCTTGAATTAAACTAAATAGCACTGGTACATCATCTGGGGTGGCGGAACGCAGCCGAAACCCAGAAGCGATCGCAGAAGTGGAAGTCACAGGCGGTAGTAAGATTTATAAAAAACTTCAGACTCGCCCTAGCTTACCGCAACTTACCTACTCCCTGCTCCCTTTTTTTGCTCAAATTAGCCAACCTTTTAAGCGTTTAGCTATCTGAGGTCGTCGCAGTTTCCGCATCGCTTTACTTTGAATTTGCCGTACTCGTTCACGAGAAAGATTGAACATACAGCCTACTTGCTCTAAAGTACAAGGCTCACTCGTAGTCAGACCATACCGTAGAGAAATTACATCTTTTTCTCGTGGAGTCAACACATCACTTAATACGTCCCAAATCTCTTGACGCATCATGGTTTCACTCATCTGCTGTTCAGGAGATTGGCCATCTTCATCTTCTAGCAAATCTACAAGTTCAGTGTCTTCTTCTTTACCAACACGGTGATTAAGTGAAAGTGCTTTACGTCGGAGTTGTTGTAGTTGACGTAATTGTTCAGGTGAAATTTCTAATGCTGCGGCTACTTCATTTTCAGAAGGATTACGACGCAGTTGTTGTTTCAGTTCCCGTTGAGCTTTTTTAAGTTTATTCAGTTTCTCGACAATATGGATTGGTAAGCGAATTGTGCGCGCATCATTAGCGATCGCTCGTGTAATTGCTTGTCTAATCCACCAATAAGCGTAAGTAGAAAATTTATAACCTTTATCTGGGTCAAACTTTTCGGCGGCGCGATTTAGTCCCATTGCACCTTCTTGAATTAAATCCAGAAACTGTACGCCTCGATTTAAGTATCTTTTAGCTATTGATACTACCAATCTCAAATTAGAACGAATCATCTTACGCTTTGCTACCCGACCTTGATACAAGCGCTGTTCCAATTGACGTTCTGATAGTCCTATTAATGCTGTGACTTCTATCTTGCTAGGTTGACGATTTAGTTCACTTTGCAAGCGTTTTTGAAGTTCCTCTATTTCTATTAAATATCGGACACGATGCGCTAACTCCAACTCTTCATCAGGTTTAAGGAGCGGATAACGCGCCATTTCTTTAAAAAATGCTCCCACAGCATCGTCTGATTTTAGTTTTCGATATCCTGAAGGCCTTGCTGCTGCTAAGTCATCCCCATCTCTTTCTAATTCCAGATTTTCTACCTCTGTAGATAATTCTTCTACAGCCGCTTCTAAACTATCGAGCGATGGTTCTTCTAAATCAGTAATACTGGCATCACTGGTTTCTGCTGTCGGTAACAGGATCTCGATTACGTCTAATTCAGCAATATTCATAGTTAAGTATTAGTTTAGGGCGGGGTAATTCAACGTCTTGGCAGGAAGATTTATCTGTCTATAATCTTTGAAAGATGGTGGATTAAATTGGTAATTACTCAACTTTCAATATAGCCTGGAACCCTCTTAAGATTAACTTAATCCTTATCTATGTTGTGTCGAACTTATGTCTAACTTAGCTGATTTCAATATTGATTAATTTGCATTAGACGTTTTCCCTAGTAACTTTAATTTTAGTAAGCTAAAATTAGTAATTTCTTAGTCTTTATACCAACATTTAACAAATCAGCAGCGTATATTATTTGACACTACAAGAGTTCATAATTTAATATATTTGCTGTAGCTATTGAGTTTTTCAATTGCTTTATCTACTTTTTGGAATTTCGGAAACTAGCTTACTTTTATAGATTAATTAAGATGGTAGCGTTCAATTTAGAATATTGCAGCCGTTATTTTTCCATCGGGACAAGTTTTATTTAAAATATCTTTGTCCTAGAAATAGAATCGCATAGAGCTAAAAATTTTACTCTCTACCAATAGAAATAAAGTAGTTTCTATTCAATACGTAGTAGGAAATTAAATTTGAGTATTAAGCAACACATTTGATTTTTACATTAAATAATTAATCACCAAATGGACTTTATTAAAATATCGAGCTATTTCTGCTCGTTATAATTAACTGGGATAAAATATTAACTTTATTAAGTGTTTAGTTAGCTTAATATCAAAAGCAGGGATGTAGCGCCCTGACTCAGCAGTGTGTCAATAAGTGCAGTGCTACAGTTCCACAGCGCGTAGCTTGCTTACTGTTAAAGGTATCACAATATGTATATTGCTAGTTTGGATATGTCTTCTGTTGTGGTAGCTGAACCTGTAGCATCCTACCAATCCGGTTCGACTAGGGCAAGATGGATTGAAGTGTTAGTAGACTGTCCAGGTCAGGGAATATACACTTATAGGTTGCCAAATGAGTTAGAAGTGCAACCAGGGGATATTTTAAGTGTACCGTTTGGAGCGCAACAGGTGGGAGCGATCGCAATTCGCTTAGTCGATCAGCCGCCAGCCGATTTAGCACCAGAAAAAATTAGGGATATTGAAGATGTAGTATGCGTTGGTTTTTTCCCGTCTGCTTACTGGGAATTACTGAATCGAGTTAGTCAATATTACTACACGCCTCTAATTCAGGTGATCCGTGTTGCTTTACCACCAGGATTATTGGGGCGATCGCAACGTCGAATTCGCCTCAAGTCTGAAAACATTATTACTGGTGCTGATGCTTTCTTAAGTCCAGCCGCGCGTCAAATTTTGGAATTACTACAAGCTCAAACATCGGGCGATTATAGCTTTGTGTATCTCCAGCGTCAAGTAAGAGCAGCTATCCGAGGATTACGGGAGTTGTTGCGCTCTTCATTAGTAGAAAGTTACTTGGAACCTCCGCGACTCACTCGCCCAAAACTTCAGAAAGCGGTGACATTAGTAGGTAGTGGCTTTGAGCGTGATCTAACTCCTCGCCAACGGGAAATTTTGGAAGTGCTGCGGCGACGTGGCGGTGATATGTGGCTGAGTGAATTATTGCAGGTTTGTAGCACAAGTTCCTCAACAATCAAGGCGCTAGAACAAAAGGGATACATCGTAATTCAAGAGCGGGAAGTGTTGCGGACAGACAATGGGCCAGTCATGGTAGGTGATCAGGCTAAGTCATTAACAGTTGCCCAACAACAGGCGCTAGCAACAATTAACCAGCTAACTGGATTTGCACAAGTGCTATTGCATGGGGTAACAGGTTCAGGGAAAACAGAGGTATATTTACAAGCGATCGCTCCTCTCCTCCAGCAAGGTAAGTCAGCCCTCGTTCTAGTCCCCGAAATTGGTCTTACTCCTCAACTAACCGACCGTTTCCGCGCTCGATTCGGTAATAAAGTATCTGTCTATCACAGCGCCCTTTCCGACGGCGAACGCTACGATACTTGGCGGCAAATGCTGACTGGAGAACCACAGGTAGTAATTGGTACTCGCTCTGCTGTATTTGCCCCCTTGCCGCAATTGAGTTTAATTATCTTGGATGAAGAACATGACGGTAGTTTCAAACAAGACTCGCCAATTCCCACTTATCATGCTCGTACTGTCGCTCAGTGGAGAGCGGAATTAGAAAATTGTCCTTTAGTTTTAGGTTCCGCTACTCCTTCGTTAGAGACGTGGTTGAATATTAGGGGTCAGGGATCAGGGATCAGGGGTCAGGGATTAGGGAGTAAGGAGCAGGGATTAGAAGAATTGCCTATCACCCCAACATCCAACACCCAACACCCAACACTCAACACTCATTACTTGGCTTTACCAGAACGCATCCAATCGCGTCCGATGCCGCCTGTAGAAGTGGTGGATATGCGGCAGGAGTTACAGCAAGGTAATCGCTCGATATTCAGCCGATCGCTTCAAGAAGCCTTGGAACAGCTACAAGAACGCGAACAACAGGGAATTCTATTTATCCATCGGCGAGGACACAGTACGTTTGTTTCTTGTCGTAGCTGTGGGTATGTGCTTGAATGCCCTAACTGTGATGTCTCTTTGTCCTATCACCACATCGAAGCAGGAGCGCCTGAACTACTGCGGTGTCATTACTGTAACTTTGGGCGATCGCATCCGCGAAATTGTCCTGAATGCAGTTCTCCTTACTTAAAATTCTTTGGCAGTGGCACTCAGCGTGTCGCCCAAGAATTAGTACAGCAGTTTCCCCAATTGCGGTTGATTCGATTTGATAGCGATACGACACGCACCAAGGGTTCGCACCGGACGCTACTAACACGCTTTGCTAATAAGGAAGCTGATTTATTAGTAGGTACTCAAATGCTCACTAAAGGGCTGGATCTACCGCAAGTAACTCTTGTGGGCGTTGTGGCGGCTGATGGATTGCTAAATCTAGCCGATTATCGAGCCTCAGAGCGAGCTTTTCAAACTTTAACTCAAGTGGCTGGTCGAGCTGGTCGAGGTGATGATCCAGGGCGGGTGATTATCCAAACTTACTCGCCAGAGCATCCAGTAATTCAAGCAGTGCAACAGCACGAGTACGAGTCTTTCACTGAATCAGAATTAGAACAACGAGCCGCATTGAACTATCCTCCTTATGGGAGATTGATTTTGTTGCGACTGAGCAGCACTGATGCAGCTGAAGTTCAAAACACTGCCCAAATGCTAGCAACTGTGTTAAATAATTCTGCTACGTCTGGGTATGAGATATTAGGGCCAGCCCCCGCTAGTATCTTGCGGGTAGCTAATCGCTATCGTTGGCAGATGTTACTTAAGTTTGCGCCTGATCAATTGCCTCAGTTGCCAGATTGGAATTATGTGCGATCGCTTTGCCCCTCATCTGTCAGCCTGACAATTGATGTTGATCCACTGCATCTGATGTGAGCTTGATTGAAAAAGGACAATGGGGACACGGGAAATCTGCTCCCCTGCTCCCTGAACCCTATTTTTGACGAGAGTTACTAAATTCAGGGTTAAATGTTATGAGTTTGAGATATTTTTAAACATTTGTGTCGAAACAACAGAAGCCTTCTCGATCTCTTGCTGGAATTGCTGGAATTGTTGCAGTTGCAACCTTAATTAGTAAAATATTTGGTTTAGTTCGCCAACAAGCGATCGCAGCTGCCTTTGGTGTAGGTGTAGTTGCTGATGCCTACAATTACGCCTACAACATACCTGGCTTTTTATTAATATTACTAGGCGGGATCAATGGCCCTTTCCATAGCGCCATTGTCAGTGTCTTAGCCAAGCGTCAGAAACAAGAAGCGGCTCCCATAGTCGAAACCGTCACAACTCTTGTCGGTGGCTTACTGCTACTGCTAACGATCGCCCTAATTTTCTTTGCCCCTGGAATCATTGACTTACTCGCCCCAGGGCTAAATCAAACTGCTCATGGTTTACAAGTAAGAGCGATCGCCATTCAACAACTCCAGATTATGGCTCCGATGGCACTTCTAGCAGGACTAATCGGTATTGGCTTTGGCACACTTAACGCCGCAAATCAATTCTGGCTACCTTCTGTTAGCCCTTTATTTTCTAGTATTACGGTAATTGTCGGGCTTGCCATCTTAGCGAGCCAAGTTGGCGCTAAAATCACTACTCCCCAAAATGCCTTATTTGGCGGACAAATTTTGGCTTGGGGAACTCTAGCAGGAGCAATTTTACAGTGGTTAGTCCAAGTTCCGGCACAGTGGCGATCGGGTATGGGTACGTTACGCCTGCGATTTGATTTTAACCACCCTGGTGTACAACAAGTAATGAAAATTATGGGGCCAGCGACATTTTCGTCGGGGATGATCCAAATCAATTTTTTCATTATTCTGATTTTAGCTTCCTATATTCCCCAAGCTGCTGCCGCATTGCAATACACAACTATGTTGGTGCAAACTCCATTGGGCATCATTTCTAATGTAATTTTAGTACCAATGTTGCCAATTTTTTCGCGGCTAGCTGACCCAAATGATTGGCCTGAACTCAAAGGCAGGATTCGTCAGGGTTTACTGTTAACTGGAATCACAATGCTACCTTTGGGAGCAATTATGATTGCTTTAGCAGTTCCCATTGTTCGCGTGGTATATGAGCGCGGAGCATTTGATCAGGCTGCTTCTGGGCTAGTAGCGTCGCTTCTCGTAGTAAACGGCTTTGGGATGTTTGTTTACTTAGGGCGTGATGTTTTGGTACGGGTATTTTATGCTTTAGGCGATGGTAATACACCATTTCGCGTCAGCATGGCCAATATCGTTCTCAACACGCTGTTAGCCTATATTTTAGTTAAACCATTCGGCGCACCAGGTTTAGTAATGGCAACTGTGGCTGTAAATGTAACCTCAATCGTGATTTTATTCTGGTTACTAGATCGCAAGCTCAACGGTTTGCCTTGGCGTGAGTGGAGTTTGCCAATTTTGGGTTTAACTGGTAGCAGCTTTTTGGCTGGTGTAGTTAGTTGGGGTACTCTTTTGGGTTGTCAACACCTTTTGGGTAACGAAGGATTGCTAGTGCAACTGCTACAGCTATGTTTATCTGGGCTAGTAGGCATCGGAGTTTTTGCCTTAATTACAGCCCAGATGAGATTACCAGAAGTTGATATTTTTGTCTCTCGCTTACGTCAACGCTTTATTAAATAAGTTTCAGTACCTAGTGCTGAGTCACAACCAAAGACAATAGCTGGTTTTGTTAACTCTAGTTCCTCTTACATCCCACGCTGATATTTTTCCAGAATGTCTATTAGATTAACTTGGCACTGCATGGGTAATAAATCGAGTAACGGAATTTCCCGTTTACCGCCGCCAATTTTAATTGGGATATTTCGCAAGACTTGGAGAACTTTGTCTTCGTCTAGGGAATTAGAGGTAAGCATAGGATACAACTGTTCGGCAACTACAGTATGTAAATGAGCATCTGATAACCGCAGATGCCACTTAGCGATATCCATGTATACTTCTTCACCAATTTCCGATGCGATCGCTTCAAGTATTTCTGTAGTATTGTGTCTCGCCATAATAGATAACCCTGTATTCCTGTTTAAAACTATTGCTCAATTGCTTTAGCTGTATCCACTACCATCTTTAGGTTGATTTTGGTGGTGTCTCCTGAGATGCTAAATCGGAATAGTCGGCGATCGCACTTATATAAATCAAATGCACCAGTAATACAGCTACCCAGCTACCTGTTACCCAAGGTAGCCAATCCCAAGAAGTTGAACGCAAATTATGGAAGAACCATAGCCCAGAATTGCACAAGGCAGCAAAAAGTGCATGGACAGCAAAATTCATGCGATCGTCTAACTTGCGATAAGCGGGATCTTTACGATCTGGTTCACGTGGCCAACGAGGAGGCATAGATTAAAAAACTAAATGATAAATTGTTAAGGCTAAATGTAGCCTAACTTAATTGTAAGCCTTTCTTTAACCAGTATCCTACAACATAGTTAAATAATCCTATACCTAACTTTTTTGATTAGTTTACAAATCAATTCTTCAAATAATTTTTTAATTCAAAACAAACTTATCTAAATCAGCTAGCACTCATATATTATTTTTACAAACACTAACCTACTCCAAACTAATTTAAGTGTTAAGCAGTCACTTCATTATTTGTGTTGCCATATCTTCACAAAGTTCTCACAGAATCTTAACTCAACTTCCGTAGTAGTTCGGATACCTTTGAATAGACCCAGAGGTACACTTGCAACATGAGTAACAATCTGAAAATTATGAAATTCAAATTATTAGCATTAGTAGTTTCAAGTTTAGTTTTAGCGCCAATTGTAGTAGTAGCTGAACCTATATGGGTAAACCTTGGTTATTCACAAAATAATGATCAACTATGGATCGATCATCAAAGTGTTGCTAGATATAAATCAGTTGTAAGTTTTAATATGAGGTTAGAAAGTCCAAAAAAGGTAATAAGCTCAAAAGTTGCGGCAGATTGTAATACTTTGACATTTCAATACCAAAATTTAGCAACTAATAACATTGCTTCTCCGCCTCCTAATGGCATTGGTTTTCCTATCCAAGAAGCTCAACCAGATAGTGTACTAGGTACTGCTATCTATTACGCTTGTGCTACTTACCAGCGTTCAACTTTTTAGGGTAATTTAGGGTTTTAGATATTTTTAGAGAAAAAGTCGTTGCGTTTTCCTTGCTAATTTGGCATTGTTATTACCTCTTTAATTGAATATTCGCGTTTTAGCCTGTACCTGATAGATGATTCAGTTAAACAGCAGTGTTTTGCCCATTCCTCTAGTGACATAGCTTCACCGTTTAGCTCAATTAATTTAACAGTAGAACCGTATTTAGGGTTTGTCCTCGCATCGACGGTAGATAAGCCACTATCTAACCTTGGGAGTATTCACCGGATTTACCGCCAGTTTTACTTAATAAGTGGATAGCCTCAATTTGAATAGACTTCTCTAGAGCTTTTGCCATATCGTAGAGTGTGAGTGCTGCAATAGAAACAGCTGTTAGTGCTTCCATTTCGACTCCGGTTTCTGCTTTAGTTTTGACTGTTGCTGCAATTTGATAACCAGGTAGTTGCGGATCAGGTGTAATCTGAACTTCTACTTTTTGCAAAGGTAAGGGATGACACAGGGGAATTAATGCTGAAGTCTGCTTGGCTGCCATAATTCCAGCTAGCCTTGCAGTTCCCAAAACATCACCTTTAGGGACATTACCGGCTTGAATCGCTGCGAAGGTTTCTGGTAGCATCCGCACACTCCCAACGGCTACTGCTTCACGGATAGTAGGCACTTTGGCAGAAACATCAACCATCTGAGCTTGCCCCAGTTGATCCAAATGAGTTAAATTTGTGGATGCAGATTGAAAATTTTGTGTCATTTCACTACAACAGTGTGATAATATAAAGTTCTTGCAAGGGCTTGTAGCTCAGTGGACTAGAGCACGTGGCTACGGACCACGGTGTCGGGGGTTCGAATCCCTCCTAGCCCGTCCTTAATAGTTATGAGTGTTGAGTATTGATTGTTAAGTCAACTACTGAATAACTCATAACTTTTTTGTAATGTAAAACCTTCATTTAACTAGCGTTGTCTAAAGCGTAGATATCCTCACCACGACCAAGGGCAAAGCGGAAGGAATGTGGTAAGTCTTTGCTGGATTGAGTAACGAAAAGTAGAAGTTCAGATTA
>Ga0115849_10055_pt1 | contig 13701 bp, 7 predicted proteins | sample InSIn3SAF170_FD_83863 | JGI IMG/M metagenome (GOLD analysis project Ga0115849, IMG submission 83863) | reverse complement strand
AAAAGCACCAAGAAGATTTAAAAAGCATACTGCTCTACCCTTTTGTATTTTTTAACAGCGCATAAAAAACTTTCCAAAAAATATTTTTTTTTAATAAAGTATTTAAAAAAAAAAAAACAAAGACAGATGAAAAATATAGTAAGACGAGATCAAAAACGCAGAAATCTTTTCTATAAAAATGAATTGAAAAGAGTACAATATAAAAGTATAATAAAAGATTTTTCTATTCCTGGAGAAACAAAAGATCAGTGTGTTTACAAATTAAACAAAATAGCCAGAAATAGTTCAAAAGTACGTATTAAAAATAGATGTATCTTAACAGGTCGTGGAAAGGCTGTATACAGCTTTTGTAGGCTTTCACGAATACGCTTTCGCGAGGCAGCCTCTCAAGGATTGCTTTTAGGGGTTTCAAAGTCGAGTTGGTAATCATTGTAACCCGAAGAAGGCAAAAGGATAAGAGCCTTTCTACCAACTCTTGGAGCCTTCCTCCGCATAGGATAACAAAAGGCGCATACAAAAACCACCTGTTTTCCCTTTGCCTTCTTGCCTTGTATGCACAGTTTTTTTCCTATGCGGAGAATAGCGGAGCATACAAAAAAAGAAAAAGTTACCCTTATGCGCCTTTATTTTTACTACGTAAAAATGTAAGGCGCATAGGCCAATAACTCTTTACGCCTTCCTCCGCTTAGGAAAACAGCAGTATGCTTTTAAAATCTTCTTGGCCTTTCTTTAACAAGTTGTGATCCCTTTAGGCGCATAGATTGAGCCTTCGCTATGCGCAGAAGGGATAACAAAAGGCGCATACAAAAAAAGGGCCAACAACTAGGGTTTTTTTTTCCGCATAGAAAAACAAAAAGACCCTTCTTGGTACGCATAGGATAACTGCTGAAAGAGGACCCTTCAAAGGATGCTTCAAAGGACCCTTCAAAGGACCCTTCAAAGGATGCTTCAAAACTGGTTTTCATTTGGCACAGAAGGGTAGCCAAATGCCTTACCTTGTTTAGCTGTGAAAGCGTAATCGTAGGTAAAGAGTTACACGTGAAAAGAGGTTACCATTATCACGTAGGTATTCTAAACAACTCAGCCTTTTTTCACACTGCAGTAAAGCTCAATCTATGCGCAGACAAAAGGCGCATACTGCTCTTATCCTATGCGGAGGCTCAATCAAATCTTGGATTTGATATAGTTGTTTTCCTATGCGCAGAAGGGATAACAAAAGGCGCATACTGCTGTTATCCCTTCGCCTTCTTCCCTTGTATGCGGAGCTTTTTTCCTATGCGGAGCATACAAAAACCAACTCTATCAAATCTTGGATTTGATTGAGCCTTCCTCCGCATAGAAAGAAGGCGCTAGTTGTTGGCCCTTTTTTTGTATGCGCCTTTTGTTATCCCTTCTGCGCATAGAAAAGAGCTTTGCATACAAAAACCAAAAAAAGGAGCCTTGGCAGCAAATCTCCCGATTATATAAGAGGCGTTCCCGGAATTTGAAGGTAGACAACTAAATGTATCATTTCATACTTGTTGGTCAACAGTGTGTGACTACCTGCTTAAACAAGACAAAGACCCGTTCTTTTGGGGAAGGACCAAAGAAGAAAAGGGACAACGTAACCACCGTAAGAATACAGGTAAGACTTGTTTAGACTTTATGAAAAAACTCCGTAAGTGTGCAACTTGGGTACAAGTTCTTGCAGACGACACCCTCTTTTTACGTGCATCAAAAGGTTACTCCTCGTTAAAACAAGTATTTTAGACCTGAAAGGTTTAGAGAATTTGGAACCTCTGGAAATAACTCGTCTAGGTGAGTACCTTTCCTTGAAATAAAAGGTAGCAGAGTTAAAACCTTACTCGTATGCAAACTTGCTGGATAGAGGCCCTGCAGTTTCCTGGTTAGTAAGAAACTTAGCAAAGGTTCCTTCTCTTTCAAGACCTCAACAAGTATTGATTTCTTTTCCAGGTTCAGGTAAAACCCACTTTGTGGAAAGGGTAAAAAAGTTTCTCTATGTTTACGATCTTCCAATGCGAAAAGACGACCTTTCGCGTGCAACAACAGGAGTTGACCTTTGGTTTATAGATCAAATAACGGTGGATAGGATGAGTCCAGAAGTGTTAAACAAGGTGTTAGACGGCTGATCTTTTCCTATGTAGGTTTGGACGGAAAGTATGGTCAAATCTTTGAATATTTTCTTCAATGTTTAATATTCTAATCATAATGACCTGTAATCATATTCCGGCGTTTAAATTTTCACAAAAAATGGCCTTTAAAACGCGTATAGAGGAATGTACCTTTAGTCCAGTTTTGAGTGAAAACTATCTAGACGAGGCTTGTCTGGCAAAAACCCTTTATGTTATGCTTAAGAGACGTGACGCGCTGGAGTTTACAGGTTCTACTGACCGCACTGAAAGAAAGAAGGGTAAAAAAGGCTCACCCAGAGGAGCGTAGCAAGGGTACTATAAGTATAAATCCATCCATGCGCCTTGATCCTCTTCTCTAAAAGGGCCCTCTTTTTGTTTTGTTTATCCTTTCCATACCTTTCTTACCATCCCTCGTATTTTGCCCCCTCTGTCAATTGAGGGTTGTATAATTGTTGCTTTCATCCTTTCTTCGTATTCATGAATGGAACCGTTGCTTTCTTTCTTTTTTTTATTGATCCTCTTTCCTTAAGGGACAATGGCTGCTAGAAAGGCTCTTATCCTATGCAAAGCTCCTTTCCGCATACAAAGGAAGAAGGCTTTACCCTTATGCGCCTTTTAAAGGCGCATAGGATAACAACAAGAGGAGCCTTCGCCTTCTTTTTTTTTATAAAAAAAATCAATTACCTTTGTCCTCTTTCCTTAAGGGACAATGGCTGCTAGAAAGGCTCTTATCCTATGCGGAAAATAGGAAAGCATACTCTATGCACAGAAGGCTCCGCGAGTTGTTATCCTATGCGCCTTACATTTTTACGTAGTAAAAATAAAGGCGCATACTGCTTGCGCCTTCTTCTTTTGTATGCGGAAAAATAGCGAAGCATAGGATAACTGGCTTTGCATACTCTATGCTTTGCTATTTTCCGCATACAAAAAAAGAAGAAAAAGGCTCAATATAATCAGAGATTATATACAGGCTCCGCTAGGAGTATGCGGAGCTTTAGCTCCGCATAGCGAAAAGAAAACAGGAGTATGCAAAGCCAGGCTTCGCATAGAGTATGCTTTGCTTGTTTCCGCATAGGAAAACACCCTTATGCGCCTTTATTTTTACTACGTAAAAATGTAAGGCGCATAGGAAGGGATAACAACAACTCTTTACGCCTGTATATAATCCAAGATTATATTGAGCCTCTTATCAAATCTTGGATTTGATTGAGCCTTCGCCTTCTTTTTTCCTTCATTTTTTTTTATAAAATTATAAAAGTTCGTCTTTTTTTTAATAGTGTGATTTTTTTTCCGAAAAATCCTAAGATCCTGCGATTGTTTCCCGATTATTATTTTCTATCAAAAAAAGTTTTATGTGTGCGAAGGATAGGAGGCGCCATTTTTGGATAGAAAAGTGTAAAAAATCCTCATTTCGTTTTTTTTAATTTCTTTCCCTTGCGCAGCTAGGCTGCGCAAGCTGCTCTTATCCTATGCGGAAAGAAGCAAAGCATACGAAAACCAACTCTTGGAGCCTTCGCCTTCTTTTTTTTTGTTTTTCTTTTATTTGTAAACTTTTCCTTATAATACTATCTCTATATAAAGCCTATGAGTTCCCACGTAAGAAAATATATATTACTAACACTAACCCACGCGAAAGGAAAAAGAGTGGTGATAAAGCTTACTACACTAGAGGGATAACCATTTCGTGGTAGCCAAATGGTGATCTTTGTTTACCTAAAAAGACGATATACACTTCAATTAGAAAGTTTTGAAAAATTCAATCCTTTGTAAGGCCAAGGTTTACAATCGTAATATCCATTCTGGCATACTCTATACGGAGGAAGGGAAAAAAAAGGTCTTTACAAAAAAAGGCTCAATCCATGCTTTTAAAACCTTCGGTTTTAACAAGAAGGCTCATAGAGTTGTTATCCTATGCGCCGGCGCATAAGGGTAACTTTTTCTTCTTTTGTTCTTTCAGAGGAGCGTACCAAGGGAAGGGATAACAACAACTCTATGAGCCTGTATCAAATCCAAGATTTGCTGCGAAGGGATAAGAGCAGCATGCGCAGCCTGGCTGCGCATGGATTGAGCCTTTGTATAGGATAACGCCTTTTTTTTAAAATAAAAGATTTATACAGCACACTCACGGAGGAATGCAATTTTTATTCTACAAATATAAAAGAAACGAAAAATAAAAGTACAAAAAAAAAAAAAAAAAAAAAAAACAAATAAAAAAAAAAAAAAAAAAAAAAAAAATAAAAAAAAATAAAAAAAAAAAAAAAAAAATTTAAAAAAAAAAAAAAAAAAAAAAAAAAAAATTTTCCCCAAAAAAAAAAAAAAAAAAAAAAAAAAAATCATAATATGCATGTATCACATTAAAAGAAATTTAAGTAATGGTGTGAAGGTCACGGTTACTCTGTGGGAAAAAATCCAGTCATGTTAAGGGTTGGTGTGGCATAGGCCCGGTGCTACTTAAACCACTTACAAACTAAAAATAAAGGAGAATTAAGTTATAATGATTCATATTCGCAATCAAAAAATACAATTAGTAAATATGTAAAAATTTAATTTTCCCTAGAAAATAAAATTTAAATTCATATTCATAACTATTATATTTAGAACATTCTCATTCAAATTTAATTAAAAGTATATAAAAAATCAATATTTTGCAATAAAATGTTTTCCTATTTATGTATATATTTATAATCAAGACTCCATATCACATTAAAAAATTTAAATTTTAAAAAATTATAAAAATATCAAAGAAAAATTCCCCATATATAAAAATAAATATATTATGGAAAGCACCCACAACAATCAAATTTCATTAGGTGCAAATTTTCTCTCAAGTTTTGCAATCACAAAGAGATTTGCAATTGAGAAGTTTGATCCCTCTTTGATGCGGAGTAAATCTATAACTTAAGATGAATTTATCTTGACATAAGATAAAAATTGAAGTATCAAATTTTCATCATTTATAATTTAATCTATAAATTTTAATGATATTATGAAAAGTAAGATAATGAACATTTATTGCATATTTTTATGGTCAAATTTTGAAGAATGGTTATTCAGAAATAAATGCAGGGTATCCATTTTATTTTTATTGTGGATGTTTTTATTCAATGGAATATCCCCTCATATGGACATGGATGTCTAAAGAAGAATTTCATAGATCTAAGGGTTATATAGAAGTAACTGTGAGAAAGAAGGGTTATATAGAAGTAAGGGTGAGAGAGGAGAAAATCAAAGGATGGTAGGATAATGATACTATGAAAAGTAAGATAATGAACATTTATTGCATATTTTTGTGGTCAAATTTTGAAGAATGGTTATTCATAAATAAATCCAGGGTATCCATTTTATTTTTATTGTGGATGTTTTTATTCAATGGAATATCCCCTCATCGGGACATGGATGTCTAAAGAAGAATGTCATAGATCTAAGGGTTATATAGAAGTAACTGTGAGAGAGGGGGGTTGTATAGAAGTAAGGGTGAGAGAGGAGAAAACCAATGGATGGTAGGATAATGGAAGCAGAGAATATAGAAAATCTTAAAAGAAACCCTAAAGAAAAAAGTTAGAAAAAAGATCAAAAAAATGAAAAGCCCTAAAAATAAAGGTAATTCAATATCGGATAATATAATTCAAAGAAGAACTTTGAAATAATAAAAGTTTTATTTTGATTGAAGGTTTAGGATCCACTATAATAGTGATTGTATGACCTAGTATAAATGAGTAATACGTGCATAATATCAATTCAAAAATAATATATAAGGTAACTTGAACCCATAAAATAAATTTATGGATAAATTAATTAATTAATAGTAATTTTTTTCGAATATAGAGAAAGGATTCCATAAGAAAAATAGAGATATAATGGAGATGAAACAGAGATGAATAAGATATTGCAATAATCAAAGGAGATAGGTAAAGAAAGATACAAATGTGATATAATGCTAATTAAAAAACAATGCCTTCCTTAAGGAAATACTAAGATAAAGAAATAAAAATAAACTAGATAAAGGACCAATGACAAGGGAAAAAAGGGAAGGTGGGACCAATGACCGAAGAGAAACAAGGGAAGGGAAAGGCAAGGAAAGGGAGGACAAAGGGAGGAAAAATAAGTGAATATCAGATAGTATGGTTAGTGTAATAAAGAGAGCCAATTTGTGTAGACTTCAAGTCGAGTATGCCTATTGAGATTGTTTTGATGCTTTATAATTTCCAAGCCCTCTCTAAATATTATCTTAAATTAATAATTTTCTTTTTTGATGCTTTGAATGTCTTCTAAACAAATATGACATGTGGAATGTTTGGGCTATGCAAGTGTTGAAGTGCGTATAAGTTCATTTCAAAAACAATGAAATTTCATATTATATTTATTATAAATGTAATTTACAAAATAATTTATCTTTTTCCATGTATTTTTAATATTAATATGAAAAGAAAAAAAATACTTTGATAGAATTAATTTTTTTATGTAATTTAAACATTGATATGAATTCTTGTGATTATCATGGCTTTGAAAATCACTCTAAGTGAATGCACATCTATGGTTTATGCTTGAATCCTCCACAGTTTTAACTTATTCACCCTTGGCCATATAATACGGCCCTGAAAAAACCCCATTTTGATTCGTGATCAAGGACCCCCCGGGGAGGAGGGGTCCCTGACACCTCTAACCCCTCTTCTAACCAACCCTGTCATTCATCCTCGATTCCTCTCAAGACCAAATTAAGTGACACTATGGATATCAACAAGATTCTTCTTTAGTCTTGGAACATACGTCACATCTATGATCCTGGGATGGGAGCCAAATTCCCTCTGAAAGGTAACCGTAATGATCCTGGTAGCTCTATACCTCTTATCATCTCCAAAATCTATGCTCTGCTTGAGTTATTTCTCCTCAAAATCACTAAAGAGATCTTTATTCCCCGTCATATGGAATGATGCACCACTGTCAAGATACCACATGCCTCCCATGGTAATGTTGGCCATGCATGCAATGAGAGAGAAATCAAGTTCGAATTGTGAAGCTAGAGCTTCACCAATTGCCACTATTATCGATTCCTTCTTGCTTCATTTCCTCTGTGGCCAGTTCTTGGAATAGTGCCCACGCTCGTGACAGTGAAAACACTTGACTTTCATTAATTCCATCTTCTTTCTGCCCTCCTTGCCTTGGGACTTCTTTACCTTGGCCCAATTTGCCTTACTCGCTAAGGAAAATTCCTCTTTCACTTCCTTTGAAGAGGTACCATCTCTGGTGTTCCACCTAATCTCATCCTGCATCAATTCTGACCATAGTCATTCCCAATCTGGTAGCTTCTCCCAACCATTGACAGAGTCCTAATAACTATGCCAACTCTTTGGGAGTCCAAGAAGAGCAAGGCTCAACATATCTTCCTCAGAAACAATGATTCCAACACTTCCAAGTTCATCATGACATTGAGAGAACTTGGTCAAGTAATTTGGAATTGAGTTGCACACCTCCATCTAGATTTTTCGAAGTTTATCTTTCACGGTCAACTTCCTTTGGTCACTGTTATTCTGGAAAATGTCCTTCAATGCTTTCCACATAGCATGCAGAGTTTCCTTCCCATGGAGACTCGAGAAAATGTGGTTTCAAACTCCCTTAAGGATTATCCGCCTCACCCTTGCCACGTGCTTCTTCTATTTGAATAGATTCTGAGCATCGATGTTGTTGCTTAGGAATATGCGGATCAATGAATTCCTTCAATCCATTACCCTCCAACACGGCCTCCATCCTATCCTCTTTTTGCATTCATCAATAAGAGTTCGTTTCCTTGGTATTTTAGGTGTAAATGCACTTGTTCATTTGTGGCATATATGGTTATTGCATGCTCAGTATTTCTATTGTTTATATGTTGGTTATGAATATGTTTTATGACAATGACAATGTATGGTTGTCATCGCGTTTCGATTTGTAAATGAATGAGTAACGAATAGATGACCTAATAGATATGTGATAAAGCACCAATGCTTCCAGATATTGAATTATTATATTAATATCGTCCTTACTGGTTGCTAGACCCTTTTATTGTAATTGTACCCATTGTCACCTATATATACCAAGGATACATAGATTTAGAGGCCATATCAACTTGTACATGGGTTATATTGCAAAAGGAGGTTTCCCTTTTAAAGAGGATTCACAATCATTATTCTTTTTCTCTTTTTTTTGCTACTAGGGTGTTTTGATGCATACAATGATTCATCAAACTTCTAAATATTTCTACACCATTGGTCAGCCCAAAAGGTACCACCACAAATTCATAGTATCCAACCAAGTTTTAAATGTTTCCTTTGCAATAAATTCTTCCTTGTTTTTCAATATACATATCAAAGACCATTATATATAAATTTTAGAAAATACCGTGACTTGTTTCATTCAATCAAAATATCATGAATTTTACATAAGGCGTATTGATTTTTAATTGTGCTTGTATTTACCTACTTTTAATCAATGTAATGCCTCCAAGACACATATTTCTTTCATAAAAAAATCATCAGTTCTCCCCAAGTTTATACACTAGGTAAAGTCAACCCTTCAATATATTTTGAAGTCGCATGTGTAAATCCTGCAATTCTATAATAATCATACAATATAGAGGCTTGGAAACAGGCCATATTCGTGCTTTAAGTTCAATAGTAAATGGTATCTCACATTTTAATGGTAGTCTAGGAAACTCTTCTAGAAATGCATCAAGAAATTCTAATAATATTTGATGATGTTATATATTTTTTGAATATTTTTCTAGTTCATAGCAACTACCACATACATAAAACACCCTTCTCTAAGACCAATTTTCAGTTGTAAGGTTGAAAAGAATCTTAGAGTTGCTTATCTCTTGGTTCCCACCAAGATTCTCCTTTTCCATAAATCATCTACAAATTAAAGTAACTTACCTTTCATAACTAGAATTATTTCATGAGCTCCCAACCAATCCGTACCACGAATTATAACATAGGATCCCAAGGTGGTAATATATGATAGTATCTAAGTACTGCATGCTCTCAAATTAAGTTCGTAATATTTTAACAAGTGTTCTACCTCTTTTTAGTAATTAAATTCATCTCAACCAATTTATAATGAATTTTCTTGCATGCCATTAAACCACATCTAAATAATGTATTTGGAGAAATATGAGTTTTATTGTATTTTGGATCAATTAATAAAGATAATTTAATTCCATTTGTTTTACCAACAATCTACAAGATTGTATATTGATGTTCTACTTGATAATTATTCAACATAACATGAATCCTATGTGTCTTATGTTAGGTTAATATTGACTCACAAAGTAGTTAAGATAGCCTTGTTTTGGTCATTGATGGATTTATCATTGGTGTTTTATGAGCCCATGCCATGGGTGACCCATGATATTTAATATAATGAATCATATTTAAAGGCTTGAAGAACTCCATAAAATGCCTCAAGTGGCCTAGTGTTTCGTCAACTCAATGGATAAGGTCGATAAATATATATATATATATATATATATATATATATATATATATTTCTTTATTTATTTATTTACCTATATATATATATATATATATATATATATTTCTGTGTGTGTGTGTGTTTAGTTCTAATTTTCCCACTAAAGGGTTTCTAGAGTAAATATCAACTCTTTTCTACATGTGTACCATGAGTTTATTTCATTTCTCTAGTTACACTCCATTTTTAACATGTGGTATCATAGCTCAATTAGAGAAATAATATAAACGCAAATGATTATACACATGGAAAACATGTACATAAGAGTCAATATTTACCTCGGACAAACTTTACTAGGAAAGCCAAAACTCGAGATATATATCTTTGTTACCATATTCCAAGCCAGCCAAGCTCCAAGCCACTCCGGGTATTTTACAATGGATTCCTTCAAGCCTTAAAATAAGCTTAATCGCATCAAATATCATGGGAAAATACCATGTGTTTTCCAATACCATGATCCTATAAACCACCAAAAATAATCATGTTAATGATCAAATCAAATATGTTGCATATGCTAAGAATAAGTTGTGGACCTATGGAATACTAATGTAAGTCTATTGAGTGATCAATTATATAATAGTGTTGTGGGATGCTAGAAGGTATCCTTAGTTGGATCATTGATGAGATCAAGCGAAAATACCAAAAACTCTTGTGTATGAGTTTGATATGGTTTGCATATCAATGATGCATAGCAATTGGAGGAACTAGAGAACATTTTGGGGGTAATATGAGAGGAAATAGGGACACTTTATGTGAGGGGATTTCAATGTGTAGGGAATTTAGCCAAGTGGGTGAATGCAAACTTGCGTCAGCGTGGTTTAGCTCATCATGACTATGTAGAAGATTAGTTATTCCCCTTGAGGTCAACAATTATTGTAGTTTCCTCAAAGTTATTAATTTGATAAGATCTAAGGTCTTAAACCACCCATAAGTGCAGGCATGAAAATATCATCACCACAAGAGGTGGAACGCTTTAGTAGCATCCATGAATGAAGTTATGTTAAACCTTGCGAATAACTCTCTAATTTAATAGGAGCTCCCAAGAACCTTTGATTTCATAGTAGCATTAGTGGCTTTAATGGATTCCAACCAACCATTAAAGAAAGAACAAGAAATGAGAGTTATGGGAAAGGATAATTTACATTGACACACTAGGGGAGAACTCACTATCAAAGAAATTACACCCACAAGTCTCCTAAATCATATGACCATATATTTTGGCACCAAAATGGAAAAAATTCATTAGGAATGATCGGCTACAAATTAATGGAGTTCGGGCTATTACAGTTAGACAAAGGAATGTTTAGATATCACACACTGGCACTTACTTGAGCATGGCATCAAAGATTCAAGCCATACAATTCAAGGTTGTCATTGTGATTATAACAAACATCCTTTCCTCCTACTAAAGAAATCATCCCTTAGTGTTAAACTTAATGAACCGATTTCTTACATGAAGTGATGGTTCATGGGTATGTGAACCATGGTAAATGAAAAACCTAGAAAAACATCACAAGGATTGACATGGAACATAATAGAAGCACATGGATGTATATTCGAATATAAAGAAATACTCAAATAAGGAGTGTTTTCTTCAGCTTGTTGTATTTGGAGCAGAGAGGGATGTTGGTAAATAATATGGTAGATAGTTCTTGTGGCTCATGGGTTCTCCCATAAAGAGGGAGTAGACTATGAGGAAACTTTTTCTCCTGTAGCCAAATATTCCTTTATTGAAGAAGTTCTTTCAATAGCTTTTCAGACAAGGTGGAACATCCACCAACTGGATGTGAAGATCACCTTCCTCAATTTCATCATTGAGGAAGAAGTCTATATCGAGCAACCATATGGGTTTGAAGTCCATGATAGGTGGACTTATGTATGTAGCTTTAATAAATCGCTATATGGACTCAAACAGGTACCCAAGGCATGGTATTCCAGGAGTGATAGCAATATGCAAAACATGGGCTTCACCAAGAGTGAGGTGGATCCCAACCTATAATTCTTGTTGATTAGGTCTAAGCCCCACATTTTAATGTTGTATGTGGATGATCTAATTCGAATAGGTGTAGAGAGATTGATTACATGTTGTATTTCAGATATAGAAATAGAATTTGAGATGAGGGATATCGAATTGATGCATCACTTTCTGGGAATTTGTAGCAAACAGGCGAGATCCTCCTTAGGCAGGGGAAGTACAAACTAAAGAATCGTCTCCGATGTTAAATTTGCACCCATCTTCGCTCCTATTTCCTTCACACTGGTAGCTTAAAAATAGAGTTCGTCTCTTGTTTCTTCAACAAAAAATCCCTCATTTCATATATTTTCGGTGCTTCGTGTGTTCTCTGCATAGTAAGCATATGAGCCTATTAATTTGTGTCTATTTTTCACACTTTGATCATTCTCCCTCTCCACGAAACTACCAAAAGACTCTCTCCCTTTGCACCTCTGACATTTTTGGTTCACAAACTCCTTTTCCTCTTTTCCACATTCCACGAGAAAATGGGACAGTATGGGAGATCATCCTCCACTCAAGCTGCCCAATCTGACTTCAATGTTGTCAGCACAAGGCATTTTATGGTTAGGTGGGTAGTAATGACAATTAATAGATGTTGGTATGGGACTACTCATGGCATGCCATAGGAGAACCAATCAGCACGCAAGGGGCCCCCAACAGGCACGCAACAGTGTATGACATGCCTTCCCTCTAAGAGCTTTGGATATGTATGCTCCTCCCTTCAGCGGGTAATCACTTTATTTCCACATAGATTTTGTATACATCCATAGTTCACATAGTCATGCTAAAATACACGAGCTGTCATGAAAAAGTGTTGTTACACTCGTAATTGAGACTTCTTCATCACCTCGAAGCTCATATTTTTATAGTTATTCTAAAAGATTCTAGTTTCCTTGTGCTCCAAAAACCTAATAAATAAGAAATCATTTTGACAACCTCAATAATGGAAACCTTATTATCCTCTCTGTGTATATGTTTTAGTTCCAAGAAACCCAAATCAACAAATACTCTAACTTCTACACCATAATACCTTAACATTTTCCAAGTTGTGTTAACATTCTTTCTATGATTCACAAAATGATGAAAATACTTAGCGTTTTCATCTTCTTTAGGAATCCACAAGGCTCTACTTTAAGTATATGATTATTTTTGTTATTATTCAAAAACTTGATCATCGACAACTTGACTAAACAAAGCTTCCAAATTATCTATTAATTCTTGCTCATACCCACTTTTATTTTGATGTGTCTAAATCAAAAAGCATTGTTTTTTCCTTTCTAGATTGTTGGTGGAATGAATAAATACTAACTTACAAGTCCAACTAGCTTTTATGATTATTTTCATTTTTTTTGGCTTTCCCGCGAGGGAATTTTAACGGGTCACTTTCTTGCAAATTTTAATTGCAAGAAGTTTATAGTAGGCCAATTATATTTTATGATATCTATATAGTCATTTAGTAGTTAGATTGAATTTAAATGGTTTCCAACCATGTGTTCAATCTTCTAGAGCACTGGCTGGTGAACAAATTAACCATGCCACGGAAGTCCACACCCACACGAACCCGTAACCCTTAATAAGAAAAAACAATAACTTCATTCCTAAAAATTATATTCATGTTTTTTGGCTATTTTGAGTTCACTCAATCTTAAACCTCTCCATCCAAAGAATGTCTTCATTGCCTTTGCATTCAATAGACCAAAATCTTTTGTTCTCTTAAAAAACTGATATTAAATCATGATAGTTAATTTGGGTCTCCGGTAGATTTTAAATACTTCTACTACAAAGTTTAGATTACCGACCATTCTAACATTATTTGCATAACACATTTAGTAATAAATGTATGCGGCTAGGTAAAGCTTATTTAATTAAAATAACATGATGTATAAAATTTTACCATTTTATTGTGCAACCTTAAACACTTAAACTATGCCAACTAAAAAATTTAAGGTATTATGGTGTAGAAGTTAGAGTATTTGTTGATTTGGGTTTCTTGGAACTAAAACATATACACAGAGAGGATAATAAGGTTTCCATTATTGAGGTTGTCAAAAT
>Ga0115849_10051_pt1 | contig 14083 bp, 6 predicted proteins | sample InSIn3SAF170_FD_83863 | JGI IMG/M metagenome (GOLD analysis project Ga0115849, IMG submission 83863) | reverse complement strand
GCATATACCACTATGATTGCCAGGAGCCATTCATGCCCAGTTGAACGTAACCTGTTCTCTTTCCCACGTACACAGTCAGTGAGTGAGTACGTTAGTTAGGTTTGTGAGGTTAGGGGCTTTCCCGATAGACCGAACAGGATGGAGTTCTTATACGTGACCTGTTCTCAATACCACGTGCCCTGTAATTAGGTGGTGGTGGTCATTCTATGCGCGGGAACTGTTTATCATCCCCCCATCCCTGGAATGATGTTGGGATTCTAAGTGTCGTGTTACCAGCTCGACGTTAACTGGAAAGAGGTTGTCAACGAGTTTGAGACCCACGGGATTTAGAAGAAGGAATAACAGTTTCTTGCGCTTGCTTTCTTAGACTTTCCTGGGAGTCAGGATACAGGGTAGGACGAAAGGAGGATATTGCCTTGGCAAGGGCAACAATGAATACGGCTACGTATACGGCAGATACAATGGCAGATATGGCTGCGGATACGACGGCTACAACGGATATTAGCGGATACGGCAACTGCAGCCAACGTAGTAGTTAGTTTGAGGTGCACCAATAGAGAGAGGAGGAATCTGACGCTGCTGGCCGGTATCAGCGGCCAGAGGGTCCGGATGATGTAGTCTGTGAGGTCACGGACAAATGACAGCTTTCACCTTAGTGGCCTATCAAACCTTATCAATTCAGTTCAACCATTACTGAACGAGACGGAAACATAGTTACAGCAACACATAGAGCTAATCAAAGGGGCCTAAGCCACAGAGGTTACTACACAGGGCCACTAATCGCAGGGAAGGATACTAGTAATGGGGCTACACATAGAGCTACAACGTAGAGGATTCCTTTTAGTCCTACGGCTACTCACAGGAATCTAATACACAGAGAGGGGACCTAATCCGCAGGGCATACTCAATCAATGGGGACTAATTGAAGAGGACTAATCAAAGGGGACTGATCAACAGAGAAGGGGATACTCAATTGGGCTACTCCTACAGCAGCTACACTAGAGTACTTACTTAATACACATAGAGGTTACACGATGCATGAGGTACAATGGTTACACGAGGCAGGTTCGATTACAGTCATAGCTGGGCTGGCATACTCGGATACTCAGGCTGGAGACACTCATTGAGAAGTCACATTGAGCACTTCACATAGACGATCATTGACAGAAAGACAGAAGGGCATTCCCATACATAGAAAATCATACCTTGAACTCTGCCCTCTAACCTCTCGACCTCGACCCTCGACGAAGGAACTCGACCTCAAACTATTAATCTAAATCTTCCTGATACGGAAGAACCTCAGCCCTCAAAATAGATCCTTGACCCTCAAACTCGACCTCGAACTTGAACTCTTACTTTTATTACTTCGATCTTGACCCCGAAACTCACCTATAACCAAAACTAACTATACCTCGAAACTATAGCCTCTAACGCCACGGGACATTCTCTTCATTTTCTTTCGGGATTGATTTAGTCTTACGGGTGGATGCGTGGAGAGGGCTTTTCGGATTGAATTGATTGATTCACCTGATATCATCTTCCGATAGAACCGTTACCAACTTGACCCATCTTACGAGATAGGTGGAACACTGGACACTAGCAACATCGACCGAGATAGGCCATCCAGAATAAGAAGCTCTATTGCCTGATCTTGTATCAAGCCCCCTTCATTAACAGCTGTCGTCCCCTTCATTCGCTGAATAGCTCCTTACCACCAACCACACCTGCCCAGGCCGCAGCACCCAAGGCCCAGGATGTATTCAATATCATTCCCCTGATTCTCTATTACCCATTCGCGCATTACCGCATATTCCCCATTCAGTTCGCATTACTGCATTCTGTCCCCACCAGCCAACGTTCGCCCTATCTTTCCTAGAAAAAGACCAGGGTGGAAAACCTGATACCAGCGGTCATTCACTCAAATATATTGTTTCTTAATGAAGATTGACTTTTCAAAAATTATCTATATGATTGCCGGGATTAAATCATCTTTTAGGTTCAGCGGGTCGCTGCTTGCTGGGAGAAGACGGGATGGATGCTATTACCTTGCCCCCTTGCCCCCTTGCCCTAAGCGGACAAGCGATCAATCCCTATCTTTATCGAGGCTTTATTATATTAAGGGGTCAAGGGTCGAGGTGTAGTAGTTGAAGTTCGAGGGTATAGTTTCGATAGTTATGGCAGCTATGGGGCAAACCTCCTGGCACAGTCAAAATGACTTTCAATCCGCGATGAAAACAGGGGATTCGGCCATATGAAACATGGGATTCGTCTATAATTGGCTATTAGCAATGGGCGGGCTATAAACAATGACCACCTCCTGGCTATCAACTGGCTGGGAATGACCGGCAATGACTGGATTGACTCCTCCTTCCTGTATTGACTAGCGGCTATCAAGATCCCCCGGTGACCGGCTCTGGGTTACCACTGGCTAACAACCGTCTAGCAATGACACCTCCTGGGATTGACTATCGGCCATCAGCGACCTTCTGTCTGTCTATGCTCAGCTACGTGCGTGGTGGGGCTAAGGCTTGTATGGTGGGCAGGTGCTATGTTTTGCTATGCTTGGCTATATTCTATGCTATACTCTCTTATCTATGCTTGGTAAGCTATCTCTATATTGTTGCTATCTATATCTTTCTCTGCTGCTCTATACGCTATGCTATGCTATGCTATATGCTGTTCTGCTAATTCATTGCTACGCTATTTGTGGCTATGCCAATGCTCATCATTTGTAGCTACGCTAATTTGGCTATGGCTTGTACGGTGGGCGCTATGCTCATTGGGCATTGGCTATGCTCCTTCAGTGAGGCTATGTCGTTTATGTGAGTGTCCCCTTCCCTGTGCTGTGCTGTCCCTTGCTGTGCCGGGTGGATGTGTATTCAGTAGATGCAGCCTGTTGCCGGTGGGATCGTCTCTTGGAATCGCCAGCATCAAGTAGAAAAATAGACTACTAGCATGCTTGCTCGCTTGCCGCTCTTAGAAGTAGTAAGCTTTCTTTTTCTCTTTTTCATTGAAACCTGGCATTCATTGAAACTTGGCATGTAGTACCAGCATTTGATGGACAAGTGAAACGTAGGGCGAGTATATTGCCAACGTCCATAAACCCTATAGCCTTCAGGGCCCTATGAACTGGCCTATGAACTGGGCAGCTAACAGGACAAGGTAAACGTCTCCATGCGAGCTCATATATCAACGTATATTGATGAGAACTAAAGAGATTTAGCTACTGCTGCACTAGACTAGCTAGAGATAGAAAGGGTTGAAAGAAAGCTAATTTCTATTGATCAGGCTTTTCGACAGAGGCAAGAACTAAGGGGGACTAAAAGAGTCTCTCTCTTAAGGCTTGTTTCCATGGAACTAAATGGCGCTTGTTGTCGGCAGGCTTGAACGGTACAGCAGTAGTCCATAGCGCAGGTAACATATAGACTTAGGCTATTATTTTCACACGGCACACGGATCAAGAAGAAGATCTCTCAACCGGGGATATTGCCATATCTACGTGAGACTAGTGGCATAAGAGTTCAGAGTGGTGGACGGAGAATAGTCATTAGACCCGGAAGGGATAAACACGTTGGACTCACTACGTGCATTCATGGTCTAGGGCTACAGATCTAGTAGTTCTTGCAGGTGGGATAAGGTGTAAGCATTTATGTGAAGGGTAGGTATATTCTTTCCTAGAATGCAGTGTATTCTGAATCGTATGGGCAAAGCTCTTCTTAAATTCAAGTTTGACCATCCAGCTGTGTTTCTGAAGTGCTGGCTGTTGAGAATCCATCTGACAGTTCCACGATCTCTGCTAGTAGAAGGGTGGTTAGGAGGGACTAAAAGGGTTTAGAGCGAAGCGAGCCGCATTAAGGTTCTTTTAGAACCGTTCACAATCCCGGTGTAGCATAAGCGGAGCCGTAACATAGTAGTAAGTCAAGCTAAAAGGTAAGTAGTGTCTGTAAGCCACCACCACAAGCACCACGAAGACTGGGCCTGTTTGTCTGTCTGCCTGTCTGTTGTAGGGTTCTCCACCCACCCACTCCACTAACTCAGTCACTGGGTTGCATGAAGGTAAGCGGGTCTAAGGCTCTGGTACGATTCTCAATTGCCAATATACTGAATGAAATTGGATCCCGCAAAGGCAGGAGCGGAGCCCGTTGATTCTCAACCAGTAGTTATAGATTGAGAGCCAGGACAGGATTACGACTTTCATAGGCATTCCTTAGGTTGCAAAGACAGAGTCAAAAAGCAGTGAATTAGCCAGTTGACTTAGGTATAATAAGTCAATTGCCTAACCGCTGCCTTGAGCGACATATAAGTTTTCACATTGCCGTAATATCGCTAAGCTCCCATGCCAGTGTAAGCTTGTCTAGCGTCCCTTCCATACGGGTCGATTCGTACCGGTCTTTAACTACTACTGAGCCAAACCTTAAGATTGAGATCCCACACCTGTTTACCGGGGACCGGGTTCCCTTTTATCAGTACATAATCCCGCAGAGATAGAAGCTATAGTGGGAGCAGAGGTGGGAGAGACAGTAGAGTCCAAATAAAAGCCCCCGGGCCCTAACGCATTGCTACGATGCGGAATGTGATGTAGCACCTCACGAAGCATTCCTTTTGGTTCAAGAGTAAGATTCATAGCCATTCATTGGAAAGCTTGCCCCGAAAGATGCATATTATTAAGCTGCAAAGGTGGTTGCTTCAGTATAAGTAATATAAGTAAGATAGGCAAAAGTCTCAAGGGTGGTGTGGATACGGTTATATAAGATGATGAAAATTAAGTCCTAGTCCCAGATAAAGATCCACCATTTGCAGAGTGAATTCCAATTCAAGAGCCTGCAGGGTACCTTCTGTAAGAGCTAGTTTGAAAGCCATAAGCAAAGGCAGAAGTAACGGAGTAAATAAAAGAGTCAATCGATAAAGCCCCATAACTTTCATAAACATTCATAGAACAGACGGGTGGAGTACTAACAGAGAGACATGAACTGGTGCCCACAGACCAATCATATCTACTCCTGCATACACTCGGGCATGGATACAACGAGGAGATAGCATGATAACTGGTCACTCGCTTCCCATGAAAGAGAATCTCTGGCAGAATAATAGTAACCTTGCTACTATTTTAGGGCGGGCGGGAGCAACGACCGTTAGTTTCACGCCAGAGACACTCGGAAGCGTAACGACTACCAGACAATTGAGAACATGGCGTTCCAGACTGATCATCGTGATAAAGTGGGTTTACCGGTTATTATTCATAGTGCACTCTCGTAAAAGCGTCAGCTAGCAGCGCAGTCTTTCACGATTATGGAGAGCGATATATAAGTAGAAGACGCTACGCCTCGGTCAGACCATGCAGAAGCAAGCATGACGTCGTCGGCCGGATCCGGATAAGAAAAGCGCAACGTCCCGGATAACCATAAACACCACGCCGTACCATACGTTGCTCTTCGCGGGACAAAGAGCATTAGAATCATAGCTAAAGGCCTTAGGTCTCTAATAATCTAATGTACAACGGTCCATATAGGAAGGTAATAATACCAAGTATGGGTGTTAATAAGATGAGCCTTATTAATAGCGGAAAACGCCTAGGTTAGCTTCGTTCCGTAACCATACGTATACAGTCTTGGTTGGTTATGTTATGCTATGGTCGTATTTCCTTCCTGTATGGTATCAGATGGTATCAGGTATGCTCCTGTGTGGATGGGTCAAAGACAGTTCGAGCAGCAGATTTCAATCTAGAGGTTTGAACCCTGTTGTAGATATTCCAGCAGCAGATCTAGATCCAGGTGGAGATATAAAGCGAATGGTTTACCGAGTCATTGATTGATAACCACCCATCGCATGTGCATTTGATCGAGCGAAAGCATAGGCATAGGTAGAAGCAACAGAAACAAAGGATGCGTAAGCATGACTCGACCAACGGGCCGCCATCATGCGCAAGCAGGCTCGACCGTTAGGGAGAGGCATTTATTGCGAAGAACCATAAGCCCCCCACCCAATAAGCAATCAAGGAAGGCAGGGCTCAAGGACGGCTAGAGAAAGAAAACGAAAAAGAGGATGCGCAAGCAGGCTCGACCGCTAGGGAGAGGACGAAGGATTGAACTGATATTACTACTTGATTTAGGCTATACGTATCAGTTGCTCCGCTCATTGGAGGCCTTCGTCTTTCCACCAGAGCAGCTTCATCTCAGTCGGAACATGCCCACCTTATAGCACTTTAGGGAGAAAAGTACTGAGAATAGAATCCAACGGGTCTTTCCGGTCATATTAGTGAGAATCTTACCCGCTGCTTCGCTCCTCGCCCTTCTTAGGTCGGGTGAGCGCTTTCGCTCCTCACCGGGGATTGGGGTGGGTGGGTAAATGGTAGGGGGGGGTGAGCGGCTTATCGCTGATGGCGGCCCTCACCCATATGAATTGGCGAGTCGATGGCGGCCTTGCCTTTATGGTCGATCGCCCAAAATCGCTGATGGCGGCGCGGCCTTTTGATCGAGTGTGCTAACGCACCCATCAATCGATCAATCACAAAGGACCTTGTCCTTGTATGTGATTCCAGTCATTTTTTATATACGTAATTACGTAATGACTCGATAGCGGTAATTTGATATATGTCTGCCGAGCAGCCGATTCTGCTTCATATTAGAGCCATTAGAGACGCTTTAGCAGATCATGCATGCATATATTATATATGTAATTACGCTTTATCGAATCCAATCACCATACTTATCTGTTTGTTCCCCCACCCAGCGGCACTTCAATGTTCAATGGCGGAGGTTTAGGACCTTCTCCCTTACTTCTGTGTTTCTACCTGCCCACCTTAAGAGCTAGACATTTAGCCCTATACCAATCAATGAATCTTAGTAGGCCGTATCTCTTGTAGCAACGAATATTCTCCCTTACCTTGTTTCCAACCCAACACCTTTGTGTTGGCCCTAGACCATGAATTTAGTGAGTCGGGCTCCCCTTCCCTTATAAGCACCGGATTGGATGGGACGGGTGACGCCCTTACCTTATGCCTAGACCCAGCACTTTCATGAAGCCCATATGCCTTCGATGCTTGGGCCTTTTCCCTTGCCCTCAGAAGCGCAAGCCCTCCGGACCTTACCCTTTTCTTTTGGGATTCGATCCAGCCCAACTAAGGACAAGCACCCACTCCGTAACAAAATGAAAAGCAGCGAGCTCCGCAACAAAAGCGAAGCGAGCCGCGCTAGTAGCGCGCATCCGTTTTTCAGCTGGCTTAAAAGAAATTGACTAATAGGGGCTCGCTAGCCCCTAACCTAGGTTGGGAAAAGCCCTTTCTATCTTATTAGAAAAGCCTAAGGGCCCTGCAATCTTTCTAAAGCGCTAACGAGCAAGAAAACGGCGTTAGCGCAACGGCTTTCGCGCAGTTCAATCCCTTGCTTGTTGCTTTCGAGCCCTTAGTAAGGTTGCTTGTTTTTATATCTCCTCAATAAAAAGGCGAAAGGTTGCTTTACTAATATTATAAGATAAGGCGCGTTAGCCTATCTATAGTAAGGGCCTTTTCTTGCTGGGCTTGAATGCTTACCTTCTTATTATGAAAAGGGGAAAGGGGCAACCAACATAGGAGGCTAGCTTGCTTCCACTGGTGGCGGGCGGGCGAAGGGTCCAAAGGACACGTAGCCGGAGGCGAGTCACAAAATCCAATAGTTCCATTTTCCTTCTTGTTCATCAATCGGAAATCCAGACAAACCGGGCACTACGGTGAGACGTGAAAACACCCGATCCCATTCCGACCTCGATATGTGGAATCGTCTTGCGCCATATGTACTGAGATTGTTCGGGAGACATGGTCCAAGCCCGGCGAAGAAATGAAAATTTCAAAGATTCTGCTCGTGAGCGTAATAGTATAAGCCTGCCTAGACTGTAACTGTAATAAATCATTCCCTTTTTCGCCTTTTTCATCAACTTGCAAGAGATGTAGAAAATAGAATGATATGAATATAGAATGTGTTCCGCGAGTGATCAGTCTGCGCAAAGGCAGAATAGCGGATTGGCTTGTCTTGCCTCTATCTTCCATCCTAGGGGCCTTGTCTCGCTTAACTCGTCGAGTAGTGATTCTCCCGGAATGAAGATTTGTTCACAAAGTATCGCCGTATAATGATTAGCCCCTTTCCCCCGCTTCCATCATTGGTGCTATCGTATAATAGAATAATAGGCTCTTTCTAGGTTAAGACCTCTTTGCCATCTTGCGATGTCCCTCGTACTTTCCCTCCTATGATAGACCTTCTTTAGTCCTTAACCTATCTAGCTGGGCTTAGTCAGCTTTTCTTTGGTAAGTTCGTTTTACACCCTCCGCCTCCCCCCACTTATAGTAAGTGTGCATAGCCTCCCCACAGCCTTCGGGGTCAAATCATGAAAGGGATTGACCTAAGGAAAGTCACTTCATACTTGAAAGGCGGACAAATGACATAGAATAAGATGGCATCAAAGAGAGAAGGACAGTTAATCCAATAGTACTGATAGGACCTTTTCATCTAATAGAATCTAATAGAATAGATCACGCCTTGGGAGTTCTCTTTCTCTCTAACTATCCATTTCGTAAGAGAAGAAAGAAAGGATTGTAGGGCAGATGGTATGCCCCTTTCATGATCTAGGCGTCGTTGATTGATTCTACTTCTTCTCCTTCTTTCTCGAGATTCAGTTAGTGCTCAATCTACTGATCATTGGTAAAAGAGAGAAAAAGTAAGCGGGGTGCTTTCTCTCTTCCCTCCCGGTATCCCCATTAATCTAAGGAATGAAAAATGAATTCCAGATCATTCAGATTTCAGGCGGGATATGGATGGAATCGAGAGGGAAGAAAAAGTCTGGTGTGTGTTGGAGCTTGTGAGCGTTCACGCTCTCAGTTCCCGACATGCTCTGGGCAGGACACTGACGAATAAGAAAACTGTTGAGGGAGTGAAAAACCTTGGTTGGGAGGTCGCTCTAAGGTTACGATCCGTTGGGTTGGGAAACCAACCTGGATCCTATTTCCTCCAAGAGCCCTACCGATTGAGAAGGAGAGAAAGTTGAAATGAGATCGGATCTCTCACGGAAATGGTGAGGCCTTCTTTTATGTCTCTCTCGTACCAAAGAAAAATCTAAGCCAATATCATGAATATCCTTCGCCCGTTATCTCCTAGAATGCGGCAATTCCTATATTCAGTAGTCATCATTTTTACCTTTCTCGGTCTATCCTATTTGTTTTTGCGTCTCATCGGCCTTGATTTTGAAATCCTTATTTTCAAAATCCATTCCGTGCTACTCAGCAAGTTTTTTCACTTCCTACTGAGGGGGCTTGGGTGGGGGTTTCTTATAGCAGCTATTTTAGCTTTTTGGGATCCCGAGCTGGCAGAAATGGTGATGCCGGCAGGCGCTTCCGGCGCATCAAGCTCGGAGGGGCGAGTAAACCAAGCGCCACTAAGCGTGTCGGATCTCACAAAGGCCACCTCGTCGACCGAAACTGGTATCATCATCTATAAAGCCCCGAGGTTTGGACAATAAGGGCTTAAAGCTATGCTTCCACCGCTTTGTTTATCCTGTTCTTTATTAAGGCATCTCTTTGATCGAAGCTTGCAGTTGATCCTTCCTTGTCCTATGGGAATGAAAAAAGTCCATACTCTGGAGATACTAGAAGGAAGAAGGTGCTTGCATCGATTGGTTAACCAGCCTATATGCCCCGATTCGATTACTTGCTTTGGCTTGGCTTTGCTTGGATTCTTGGTATGAGTTTTGAGCATTAGCTTTAGCGGCATGTGCTTATTGTTTTGTATGTGGGTTTTCTGCTTTGCCATGTCAGTTGAACCAGTCTATCTGCTGAGCGTACAGCTTCTTCTTTCCTTAATCTCGAACGCTTCACTTCGTCCCTTTCCCTTTCGGGCACATGAGAAAATGGCTCTATTTCACACAGTTTTTCCTCTCCTCTTCAATTTACTTATTTGCCCCTCAAATAAGTCAAAAAATGGTCGAGCACCTAAAGGTTAGGGTTTACTTATTGCCCCTCTCAAATAAGTAACCAAAACAGTCGAGCCTGCTTGCGCATCCTTAACAGTCGAGCCTGCTTGCGCATCCTTTTGGTCGAGCACCTAAAGGTTCAATTGACTTATTGGGCTCTCAAATAAGTAACTAAAAGGCGTTGGTCGAGCCTGCTTACGCATCCTTGGCAGTCGAGCCCCTGTCGGTCCTCGCCCTCCCTCCTTTGTAAGGCTTCGCTCTCTTTACGTCGGGTGAGTAATCAATAACCTTTTGGTCAAGCAAGCTTCCTTGCACTAGGAAGCGCAAGCCCCTCCGGGACCTTTATTTCCTGACCAGTAAGCTTCCCTATTATGAGAGTTGGAGAGAGAGCGGATTCATGTAGAAGTATTCTGGCCTGTGCTGGGCTCCCGGGATCAGTTGGGCTTAGCTACTGGGCTAGGCTGGGCTGGTATGGAAACAGTCATTGCAGGAGGTCATTGCTGATAGCCGCTAGTTGATGCAGTCAATCCAGGTGGCGATGCCTTCTTGTCTGTCTGTGAATGGATAAGGAGGATCTTATTGTATGTGTTGGAGATTCATTATAGTAGGTTTTGGAACCGATGGACGATCTTACTTACAATGCACCTGTCGAGGATCATGCACCAGACACATAGTGAGTGCTAGTCTCCGGGGTAGTGCCAGTATGGTAAGGGAGGTGGCTGCGAACTGCGGATGGCGAACTGAATGTGAACTGACTATGGCGAACAGACTGCGGTAGGAACAAGGGTAGGAACTCATGTCGGGGCTGTCCCATACCTGCTCGGGATAGGAACTCATGCTCGGGATAGTAACTAGGGATAATGGTAGAGCCTGGTAATATGCTAAGCGACAGGTTCACTTGGCTTGGATGGATCAAGGTACAATCTTCTTTTTTCAAGGTCTTCCTTTTCAAGGTACAATCTGCATTCTCAAGGTACAGTCTTCAGGTGAGCAACAGAGTCATTAGCGGCGGGTGAGCAACAAATGGGTGCGGCGGAATATTGAGCCGGTGATACACGGGGCAGTAGAGCTCACCCAAAGCGTCGTTGTGGAGTATCGTTGAAGCGTAGTTGTTCCGGATAGGAAGTTGATACCCGTCCTTCATGGGATGGATCATGGTAGAGCCTGGTAATACGCTAAGCGACAGGTGAAATTGGATGGATCAAGATGACCTAATTAAGTCTACAGCCTGGGTTGACTTTTCCACTCATCAATTTCCACTCATCAATAGGAAGTTGCTAGAGTCTGATTCATGGTGAAACACGGCATGTTTCATGATATGGATCATGGAACACATGGGCTGCTATAGCCTTATTCACACGTTAGATGGAGGAACACTGGTCCAATGAGATTGATGAACACGTTCACACAATGGATGAACACTGGGTTAGATTGATTAACACTATCTACGAACAAGGTACAATAATGAAAACCTAGGTTAGGGAAACGAAAACGAGCTCACCCCGCAGTAGACTAAGAGCCAGGGGTGAAGCGTAGTACTGAAGTATTTTCGCCTAGGGCTTGACTTCTTTTACCTTAGTGAGTGCTTTTTACATGTTCGTGGGAGTCTTTATGATGGATGAGATGAGGTTTCGGGGGAGTATTTATTACTTTGCCTCACCAGCTTTTGAAGTCAATAGCCTTACCACGGTCGATAGCCTACTGCTTTTGTCTATTTGGTCTATGAACTAACGGATTAACACGTTCACACAATGGATGAAAACGTTCACACGGCAGGTCAATGAGATCTTTTGATACAAGGTAGGGATAGGAAGTCTTTAATCATGTCCCTAATGGCCTCATAACCCCACTTCAGATGAGCAAAAGAAGAAAGAGCATTGCCAACCATGTCTCCCATAGCAATAGGGAGGTCCAGAAGAATTCGCCTTCGCAACCACGGTCTCCCATAGAGTTTTCCATAGTCTTCCCCAGCATTATCAGTAAATAGCCTTTGAAATGAGATTGATCATTGAACACTACTCTGCGAAGCGGCACCAATAGATGCAGTGAGTGACAGAATCTTGACCAATAGATGCGTTGAGTGGCAGAATCATTACAGTGGTGATTAGCAGATTCTCGAGCCCCTTCTTTTTATGGAATTCTATCTTATGCTTGGGGAGCCAGATCAATCCATCCAGTCACTGCCCCGGGTGTGGTCTTACAGTCTGGTTCCACTGGTTCAATAATGTGTTTTCGCCTATCCCGCATGGTAACTATCTATAGACCGGGATACTTCCCACTCCTTTCAATACGTATATAACTCTTCGGCTAAGGCAACTGATCTAACATCTGTAACTCTCTCTAATAGGCTAACGGGACTGAACTAGAATTACATATATAACTCTGCTCTATTCGTATGAACTGTGTATTATTTTATGCCTTCCTTGCACTAGGAAGCGCAAGCCCCTCCGGGACCTTGCTGACCGGTATTCTTTCTTATCTTGTGGGCTAACGGGACTGCACTTTCATTACATATATAACTGCTATACTCATATGAACTAGGTATTGAATTTCCTGCCTTCTGACCCTTTCTTATTTTGGGCTAACGGGACTGTAATTCCATTCCGTGTGTAATTGTCTCTCTTCGGCTCCCGCAAATGTCGTACGTCTATTCGGTTCATGTTCCCGATCAAAGGTTTCCAACTGTTCAAATAAGCTCCTGGAAGAACGTATATAACTCTGCAGCTTAGGAACTGTTCCAAGGGATATAAAGGGATCTAAAAGTAAGTTCTCTATTACTCTATTATATACGATGCTATGACGATGCAGTAATTACATATATAAAGATGCTCAATTCCTGCCTAACTGAATAGCTGTACTGGGTATATAGATCGATGTAAAAGGTCCATTGTGTGGCTGCCAGCTCTCGTTGACCCGTCTCATATGGACCTGCCATATTTTGTTTTGGGACCCAATATACTAAATTCATTCCTGGATCAGCTTTTGTGGGACCATAGACAATATCTGGATCTCTTTCTTCTTTCTGTGGGAACGTTCTTTGTGGGACCGGTTCTATTCTCGCAGTGGGACCAGCTCACTTTCACTCACATGGCCCAGCTATTATCTCTCTAATGTCCCATCCTCTGATCTGTCTCATGTCCCAGCTCTGTGATGTTCTGGGACCGGTTCTGTTCAATAAAATAAGGCTCTGGGAAATGACAATAATGTCCCAGCTCTGTGATCGTTCTGGGACCGGTTCTGTTCTCGCTTGACAAGCTGCTTTCGCTTGCCTGTAACCCTGCCTGCATACAGATATTGCTGAATGTATGATGTGATTGTATACGTAAATATAAGGTGAAGAGGTCGAGGGGGGTATGCCTAACGAGTAGATATCAATCTAGACTGTAACGTTCCCGTCTGACCGTAATGGGGTCTTCGCTGAACTGGGAATTACGTATTCGACCCGTAATCCGGGACTGTTCGTATGTGGTATCTGCAGCTAACGCAACTGGTATTCCATTTAGAACTAGGAATTGATTCTATCTTCCTTCAATCCGAGGAGATATAACGATGCAGTAATGACGTATTATAAATAGGCTAAGAAGCTCCTACCTAGGTAACTATCTGACTGTAATGGGGATTGATTCCCTTCTCCCCTGTCTATATATGGATATAGAGTAATATATTAGAATCAATGTATAAATGGATATGCATAAATGGAATTAATGATGCTTTATCACTCGATCGACTAGATATGGAAGGCTGGCTGTTTATCGCTCGCTCATGTATGTCGATTATGCAGTTGTTTATTCTGTTTCTTAAGTTTATCCAGCCGATGAAGCAGTCGTTTCAGTGGTTGATCCTGACCCAGTCCCAAAGGAATTCTTGCCTGAGCTACTCACTCCTTGCACGGCATAGCCTCCTAGCAATAGTACTGATCCAGTTGCTTATGATCGTGGTCCAGCTCCTTATGATCGAGAGCCAGACTATGATGTTCGAGATAAAGCTTATGATTTTTATCCAGTTGAACCAGTTGAAGCGTCTGAGCCAGATTCAGATACATAAGCAGATACAAGGGTGACAGAACAAGTTGTTGATCCAGCTTATCCACCACCTCGTTTAGCAACCGTTGATCCAGCACCAGGCTATGGTATTTCATCCTTCCTTTCAC
>Ga0115849_10049_pt1 | contig 14187 bp, 7 predicted proteins | sample InSIn3SAF170_FD_83863 | JGI IMG/M metagenome (GOLD analysis project Ga0115849, IMG submission 83863) | reverse complement strand
AACAGCAAGCACATTGACACTCGTTTTCATTTTATGTAAGAGCTTGTCAATGACGGGGACATAGTACTTTATTTCTGTGGTTCGGAAGATCAACTAGCAGAAACTTTCAGAAAGCCATTCGGAAAGAATGTATTTGACTTTCAAAGAAAATGACTTGGCATTGTAAGTGTCACTACATGTAATAGTCGAGATTAGGAGGGGATGTTGAAATATTAATCTCACTGTTAGTTAGTTGTTGGTTAGGTGTCATCTTAATTGATTTCTTGTCTGCTAGGTGTCATAAGCAGTTCAATCTTACTTGAGTTCTACTCTATAGGTGTTGAGTTTTACTTCAGTTATTTATTATTGAGGTTTACAATGTATCCTATTTAGTCCTTCAAAATATTGAGAAGAGAAATTTCTGCTCCACTTTTGAGTTTAAATCTTTGTGAGTATTGGTTGTGCTAAGTAAGGCATGCACAGAGTCGGGCTTGGGTTCATTTTGACAGTGACAACTCCAAATGAAAGTGTGAGTGATCCTAAAAAATAGTATTCATACATACATATGCCACTAATATATATATATTTTTCCATCAAACCATAATTGTTTGGATCGGTGCACATATTAAAACATGCAACTATGAAACTGGTCATCTGAATGCATTAAAAACCTAATAAAATCATCAAAAACAACAAGAAAATAAATGCCCATTCCATCATCAACGCGTAATGAAATTATAGAGAATTATTCATATTACTGTAATTTATAAAAATAAAAAAAGTTGAATGTTTGATTCTGCAAAACTACCGACTCCTCTAAAATGGTCGACGATGGTGTTTAGACCCACATAGACAAACGATTTGTCATATAGGATGGAATGTTCTCAGTAATTTAATCATTCCCTAAGAACATCATTACGAGAACAGACAACTGTTGCACTGAGCTTCCTTTGACAAAAACCCACACTGCCAAAGAACACTTTCCAATTTCTCTAGGAAATCGGTTTGAGGATCGAGCTCGCTCACTTATTTATGCATAGCCTCAATGCATTAGAGGATAGAGCATTTAATTGAAGTCGGGATAAATATTATCCACTCTTGTGACCTTTATCCTTCCACATCTATGTTTATCGCATGGATAAGGTTGTGATTTACGCATGACTCTATCCAATTAAGGGTGATGATGCCCATGAGGATAATCATCATCCCAAACCAATGCCTTTGTCTCAATGGATAGAAATTCATAGATGACAAAAGGAAATATGTGTGCTACAACGTTTCCTCAATTCCACCCATAGAAACGATATCATTTGGCTTTGTTTCTCACTCGCACACCTCCAAATTGGTGGTAACACACCTCAAAGATAGCATTTTAAAAAGGAAATAATAATAATCGAGATTTTCTCCATCCTCTAATCAGGAAGGCGTTGTTTCTTATAACCTACCCATAAAACATGGGTTTAGAGCCAGCCAACCGCGTATGCTCCATCCCATCGAAATTGAGAATTCAATGGGATGTTAATCTTGTTCTAACTATCAATAACTGTAAATGTTAGTGTCCCTAAGATAACTTTCCTCACAAGACGAACATTCTTTGGTCCAACTAAAGAATTGACACACACCTCTGATTACGATCTCAAAGGAGTTCACCACTCATGTATCTACATGCAGCCTCATCATCATTTGGCTTAGCATGAACCACTAGTTCTCCACTGATGGAGAATCCCCATATCTGATACACATACTCTAGGGTAATCCCCAACTCACCAAAGGGGAATAAGAAGACATGCATGTCTCGATCCCAACACTGTAAGGCATCACTCACAAAATGTCAGTCCATATGCAAAAGGTGAACCCTCAAAACTCTTAATAGACCACATCAACACAAGATAACCTCATGAACATCTGATGCATATGCGATAAGTCTTTTAAGATCGAATTTAGTTCATATAGGTGCATGAACTCTTTAATGGTTGTTTGCGCACTACACAAGCTATCGCAATGACTCCATGAGAGTCTACCACATTCAAACTACTAGAAGTATGCTAGTAAGGGATGATACTTCTCCTTATTATGAAGAGGTCAACAAGAAGTCAATGCCCATTAACTAATTTTATTAACTTTCTACTATTCAGATTGGGTGACGTGTAGTTCCACCTTTAACAGGTGCATACATTCTCTCAAAGTTTGGTAGGTCTGCACCAATCGAAAGGCGTAATGAGAAACTTCAGCCATCCTTGAACTCGTCTACAATTTCCATAATATGTATGGGGCAAAAATAGTTAATTCTTCATTTCATATTATATCCCATTCACCAATGGTGCAAAAAGTTGTCTCACGAATAATGCATGTAGTTTTATTATCTCTAGGCAGTAATACTTTTAATTTTACTTCCACTTTGGTTTTAAGAATTTCATGTATATTTACCTTGATATCAGTTTGAGGTAGAGTAGGTCAAATTCCTTCACCACTTCTTTAAAATTGATCCAATACTACAATTTTGACATCATACAATCTTCCAAGAAGAGGTGTCTTGATATATGACCTCGATGAAGTGGTGTCTAATGGATTCCTTAAAATATCTTACCACTACGACATTGAAATAAAAATAAAAAAAAAATTATAATATATATATCACATACAATAAAAATATTTTTTATATATATATATATATATATATATATATATATATATATATATATATATATATATATATCATTTTAATATCTTGAAGAATCCTTGCATATTTCGCACTTATATCTGGACCCTCCAGTAGAATTTTACATATCCCATAGAGGTAGATTGGCCCATAGGCCGAAAGGTTTGAACTTGGGCTCTAATACCATTTCTAACATATCCCCTAAGCCTACTCTAGAAATTAACTACTATGCTCTCATTCTTGTATATTTTCTTTGGTTACAGTTAAGACTCAACCGTTGGCACTAGTACAGTTATCTCGTCATTATATGATAATTATTATTCTAGCATTATAGTTGTAACATACTTCTTTTGACACCATATTAGAAACCACATATTAATGGAAGATGCCTCCTAGATGCAATATTAAAAGTCCACATATGGTGTTTCTTCACTAAATTTAACATGAAATAAGTTTAGATGTAATAGTTATCACATGTGTCCATAGATAATTACCTCAGACAAGTTAACACCATCAATTCTACCCATGAATACATCACATCACAAGGGAGAAGCAATCATGATCATTGAAGATCCTGTAATTTATGTTTCCCTCCCTTGAGGATTTAACGCCAATATTACTAAAGATAGTGTCATTCATATACCATAACTAGCTTGGCCATTTCTTGTCCATAGTCAAATTTCATAGTCAAAGTGACAAAGGAATATAACTTATGCAATATGAATAAATATCTAAAACGATCCTTAATGGAAGCAATTCATCTGAGGGTGCATAAGGGGAAGATTAAATACTCTCAACCACATGCTCTACCAAATCAATCATCATAGACAATCAATAATCCTACTGCCAAAATTTCATGTAAAGTTAACATGCTTATCTTAAGGATTAAGCACCATTAGTCAATAGGCCAGCATTAGATGCATTGCATAAATAATTTTCACCATAGTTTCTACAATTGAACCTTAACCACCGTTAACAATTTCCATAGCAGCTCAAGCATTACCATTCGCTACCTTAGCAAAAGACAGAAGAACACCAATACTGCATAAGATCCACATTTTATGTTTCTTTAATAACCTTAACTAGAATTGCATTGATGTTCCATACTTGTCATTTGCTTCCACAAATCATCCCATACATGCCATTAAAACATATAAAGCAATTCATGTATGATAGTCACATGCAATTCATTAAACATTTTCATAGCGAGGAAAACTCAGGCCAATTCTCTCTTATGCTAAAGGAATTTCAACAAAGAGGGTAAGAAACCAACATATAGAACATCCCACGCAAGTGAATCTAACTAGATCAGAAAAGAGAACACACTTGGGAAATTGAGCACCACCACCCGACCTAAAACTGACTCTTCGAGTTCACCCCCAAGCCGAGGTTCTTGCCATGGATCAACTGCCTCCAATTGATCTATGTAATGGGTATTTAATACTCTTTCATAATACGTTTTCCATTAGTGGCATCCCACTTTTATGGATCTTTTTCATCCATTTGCCTATGCTTATTTCAGAAAATCTCGCTTTTCTCTTTGGTGAGGCTTTTCCTCAGAAAATCTTTCCTTTTCTCCCCCACACAATTTTTATGTTTTGTTTCTTGATGGATATTTATCTCCAATCCATAAAGCTTGTCTAGACTTGAATCTACAAACTTTATGATGAGAGAATTATCTCCAATCCATCGAGCTTATCTAGAATTGAATCTAAAAATTTTATGATGGGAGAATTATCCTTTCCCATCCACGAATGAGTTTTTTGGAAAATTCTCATCTCTTAGTGTCTTGGTTTTCCAAATGATTAATTAATTAATTTATTTAATAATGAAATATTTACTTTTCTTGTTACACATCAAACCTAATTTTTCTAAACTTAAGTTAGCAAAATTTGACACACAAGAAAAAGGGTGTTACACTATTTCTATGAGGTAAACAATTTTTTATAAATAAATCAATAAAATAAATATCATTAAAAACACAATAAAAAACAACTCATTAAATAATTAAATATAAGTTATTGGTAAACAAAATTACAAAACTGAATTTTAAACTATAAATAAAATAGGTTAACACATTATTACAAATATAGTAAAATCACAATAATAACAATAACAATAGAAAATTGTGCAATGTAAAATATCGTGGAGAAGAGGCTCCACACAAATAAAATCAATACCGTTCATGAGATTCGAATTTCTGGAAAGCCTTGTCACCTCCCAATTTCAACAACATGGTTTCCTTCCATGATGCTTATTTCTACTCTAAGTTCTACTCCTTTCAAATCCTCGAGTTTTGCTAAAAATTGTCTGTACTTTCCTTCATCCCTCACCCTATGTTGTGATATTTTGACTTTCATGGTTTGGAGGGCAAGAGCTGTCTCAACCAACTAGTATATTATGACCATTTCTTTATCATTTAAATGATGTAGAAGCACATTTACTATCCTAACATTGAGCATAGGAGAATCTTGACAGGATAGGCCGGGATCTCTCCTGAATTCCTGCATTGAGTGGCAAAAAAAATACCAATCAATGTCTCAACACCTTTTTGCACAAATAAACTACCTATGGAGATTAAAGTGCAGTACAAAATAAAGTAATTATTCAAATATTCTGAATAAAATTGGAAATATCGAGGCCAGTGTAGTTAGTTTATTAACTTCATTTTTTTTGTTTATTGCATATTATTTTATTCTCATTCAGCTGACAAAAATATGTGAGAAGTGGTAAATATGAAGAATCAATTGATCTATCCACTTTGTATCTTGTCTATTAGATATTACCAGTTGATTTATCGTCTTTATATCTGGTTTATTATATATTATTTTATTTAGATTCAACTATCAGTTGATTTATGTATTTTACATTTTGTTTATGGGATATTATTTTATTTTTATTTAATTAAAAAGGTTACTGATTTATATATAATACTTAATATTTGAGGAAAAATGTATGGGATGTTTTATATTTGGCACACTGAAAGTGCTTTAGGAAAATGTAGGGACATTGGATTACAAAAATAGAGATCACGCTCATTATATGGACTATTTGGAGGTTCAGAAACTCTAAAATTTTTAAGATGGCTCTTGGTTAGGGAATACCTTCATGCTGTTCCCATTCAAGAGAGTGCGTATTATATCTTGATTATCCACTTTGTATCTTGTCTATTTGATATTACCATTTTATTTATAAACTTTATATTTGATCTATTATATATTATTTTATTCTCATGCGACTATAAGTTGATTTATGCCTTTTACATTTTGTCTATTGGATATTATTTTATTTTTATTCAAATAACAAGTCTAATGATTTACTGGTAAATAATGCTCAAATATATAATGCTTAATATTTCGAAAAAATATATGGAATACTTAATATATGGCACACTCAAGATGCTCTAGCAAAATGTATGAGACATTTGATTAAAAAATAGACATCACACTCATTATATAGATTATTTGGAGGTTCATAAACTCTAAAAAATTTAAGAAGAAAGAGTTGGTGGTTAGGGAAACCTCTTTTAAATATGGGTCATACTATTAAAAATGTGGAATGGGGACAAAAAACACAGAGAAAAGAACACCAAAAATAATAAAATATTAGCCAAAAATTCCCTTCATGTTTTTTTGATGGGGCCTGGAAACACAAGAAATGTGGTTGTGGTGCATACATCATAATTTTTATCACTACTAGTTGGAGGGTGCTATATGGAGAAAAGATGGGATGGGTGTACAGGGACAAACAACAACACTAAGATCATTGCACTATAAGGCATCATTTTAATGGAAAAATGGTTCGATCTGGATCATCTACAAATTTATAAGGATACAAAGAGAATTATAGTCTAGGTAAAGGATTATACAGATTTTAACCCTCCAATTATGTCAAACAGGATGTTAGGCATCAACACATTGGCTCTGGGCTCCTTCCAGGACATCTCTTTCCAGCACATATATAGAGAAAATAATACTATACCAGACAACCTATCAAAAATGGGCATGGCTATGGTTCCAAGTAAGTTTTTCTTCATTGTTTATGACCAGGATATACTCACCCATGCTGGCAGCATAGATTATTACTAAAAGACAAATCAAGTGATAACTAAGTTTCCAAAATGCTAAAAATAAACTTGTATTTTTTTTTGTTAGATTAAGATATGTAATTTCTTGTATTATGAAGTTATTTTGTTCGTCATACAAATTTATGTAAAAAAGAGGAAACTACATGGATAAAAAAAGATTAAAAAAAGAGGAAAGTAGGACTAGGAGCCAACGACTACTGATCTTCCAGTTGTCCTCTCTATTAAGATTGCTCGGCGTTTTTTTCAATTTCAAGGGCTTCCCTAAATTTTCGATGATGGAACTGCGAAACCCTAGCAATAACACTGGCCTTCTCAATACAAACATGATGTTTTGTTTTCTATTGCATGCTCTGCAAGTGCGGAAGACTTGGTTCTCCTATCTTTAAGGTCATTTGCATGTTCACTAATCCTCCGATTAATAGAGTGCCTGATTTCACCAATATAAGGGGTTCCACAGGAGCAACGAATAATATAGACCTCCTTCATGTCCTTGGCGTCGACAGGATCCTTCACTGATTGGAGGGAGTTATGAATGGTGTCAAGGGGTCTCAAGGTTGAGGGAACATTATGTTTCCTAAGAATCCTTTCTATCTTAACAGTGGTTCCTTGCACAAATGGTAGGTGGACCCCTAGGACCCGTTCTTTAGGATCTTTTTTAGTTAACAAATTTTTGGTAGCTTTCAGGAAATCCTTCTGACCCAGGTATCTGCTATAACCATTCTCAACAAAGACATTAAGGAAATGGGATTTCTTTTTCTCAAAGCTTTTTTCATCAGAGATCCTTAGGGCTTGAGTAGCAAGGGTATTGAGAACACCCAACTATTGAGATGGGAAATGGTGGGAATTGGCATGAAGATAAATGTAAGATCATGTGATTTACACCGAAGAAATTTCTCATATAATTTTATTATTATTATCCAATTTTAGGTCACATTCAACTCACTCACCAAATTGGTGTATGCGACCCCCTTGCTTGTGGGACAAGGGATCGACCTCCACCCAACTATTTGAATGCTAAGTCTACAAAGGAATATATACTCTACCCTATCTTGTTTGAACCTGTGACCTCTCATGAAGAAACACGTGCTCTTAAGAATTCATAAATTAATTTGTTTTAATATCCAATAATAAAAAATTCAATCCATGTTAATAGTTAGTCCAGTCTAGGAGATTAAACATATATATATTTGGAAAAACATGGAATAAGATTCTTAACCATATATATTTACCCTCCCTTTATCATGGAGATTTTTAATCTGTAAATAATGTTTGTGACAATATTCAGGACCAATACCATGGCTTATCACTACCACATACTAAAAATATTATAACTCACTGTTATGAAACTAGCTCAAGAAAAGATAGAAAAGATAGATCAACACCTTAGAATTCAGCCTCTTTGAGGGGGCAACCTCCTTTACATTACATAAATGAACAATTCTTGGATGATACAAATGAAAATACCTCCTTTCTATATATAGGAGTCTAAGGGGTCATAACATAATCAGATCCAATATAACAATAATAACGTAAGGGCACAATAATAACAATAGTGGGCTTCTATGGGGCATAATAGTAACAATATGGGCACTACATGGGTACATCAATATAATAAGGGGGTTGTACTAATAACAATAAGGGGTTACACTAGTAGTATATGGGCCTAACATGCCCCTCTCCTTCAAAAAGTGTTGTCCTCAACGCTTGAGTAGTTCTTGATGCTTCAGTATAAAATTCTTGTCCCCCCATGTGGAATCTTCAGTAGGTAAGTTCTTCCACTTGATGAGATACTTTGAAATTGATCGATTTCATAGCTGTCGGGTTCTTTTTTCTGTGACTACTCCGGGTTCCAATATGATTTTTCCTTCCTCTTCAATTTCTAACAATATTGTTTGAATTGGGATCTTTTGAAACTTTTGAATAAGTGGCCATACTTCTTTTTCCTTCTTCCATTCATCCCTTGCTTTGTTTATCCGATCTGGTTGGATAATAGAAATAGCACAAAACAATGCTTCCACATCCTCATCCTTGAAGAGTCTTCCCATTCGGTAAGGTCGCCATTTTTTAAGTGCATGTAGTATTGCCAACATTTCCTTCTCATAAATAGCTTGCTTTAGATGTAGTAGTAAAAATACCCAATCACCTACATCAAAACATTTTTCACTATGATGTTGATCTACCTGTTGTTTCATTTGATTTTGCACCAAAGTGGTGTTATCCTTTAATAGTTTGGGAACTTGTTGTTGATGCTCAATGTGATCTTTCACTGCTTGAACCTTTTTCTTCTTGATATGTCCTTCTATCTTTAGATTTTGAGGAGTGGTAATTTCTTCCAATCCTTTACAAGATATGGGTAGATTCATTTCTTGACGCTTGTTGTGATCTTTCACTTCTTCAACATTTTTCTTCTTGATATGTCCTTCTATCTTGATAGTTTGAGGAGTGGTAATTCCGATCAATGAATTACAAGATATGGTTGGATTCATTTCTTCTTTCTTGATGTGATCTTTCACTTCTTGCACCTTTTTCTTCTTGATATGTCTTTCTATCTTGAGAGTATGAGAAGTGGTCATTCTTTCTAGTAGTTTACAAGATATGGTCTGATTCATTTCTTATTTCTTTGGGGTTGGGTCTTGGCATATATCCTCTTCTTTTGATCTTTCTTGATCCTTTTCTTCCTCCTCTTCATACTCTATGTAAAATAATTTCTTCTCAGCACACTTATGACCTTTAGTGCATTTGCTATCACAATTGTAACAAAGCCCTTTTTCTCTTTTTTCTTCCAATTGTTGTGGTGTAACCCTTGTAGGTTGTGGAAGGCTAGGAGAAACAACACTTCCATATTTATAGTTGTGAGGGGTAGACTTCCTTGTTGCCATAATTTTACTTTCCAATATGTCACAAATCCCTTTTACTCTTTCCAATTGTTGTGGTGTTGCTGTAAAGAAGGTGTTTCTCTTTGTATCCTCATAATGTGCTATCATTTCCTCTGTGAGAATTGACCACATAACAAGTTGTTTATGAGAACAAAGCCCTTTATACCATAAAAATTGATATGGTTCTAAATAAGAAGATGCAATACATACCTTTTGTAACAATGGTACACCATGTAGATCAAAATATTACTCCATCTGAAGTATCCAATTTACCGAGTCCTTGCCATCAAACTTCCTCATCTTACTTTTTCTTGATTTTAGGACCTCGATATTGAAATGACTATAATGCTGTACCTTCGGATATTTAAGTTATAAAATTTCTACCTATAGTAGCCCTCTGTGTCCTCTTTCCAATGCCACTATTATGATCCAAATTGGATTATCCAAGAAAGAGTTATGCACAATCTTCCAAGATGACCTGATTATAGACCTTTCCAGAAGAGCGAACTTGTATGAAGTACCACGTGTCACTTTTTCGACCTTTGGCTCTGAAAAATATATACAAGAAACTACAGTCTGTCCTATTTCTGTACCTTCTGATGAAATTTCAATCCGATGCTCATAGAGAAAGTTATGATGATTTTCCCCAGGTCACCTGTTTGGAATGTAATTCAGGAGTCTATAAAAAGACCAACTTCCTCAGATCCTATCTCCGAAAATATACCGCAAAAAGCTCTGAAATTCGGGCTCAAGATTTAGCATGATTTCTTCTCAAATGGGTTTTTTTTGTGACTTCTAAAACATCACAGAAAAAAGTTATAGTGGAAATTCCACGATGACCTGTTTGGAGCAGCGAAACCCTAGAATCCAAAGCACTAATACCAAATGTTATGAAACCAACTCAAGAAAAGATAGAAAATATAAATCAACGCCTTAGAATTCAGCCTCTTCGAGGGGGAAACCTCTTTTGCATTACATAAATGAACAATTCTTGGATGATACAAATGAAAAGACATTGTTTCTATATATAGGAGTCTAAGGGGTCATAACATAATTAGAACCAACATAACAATAATAATGTAAGGGCACAATAATAACAATAGTGGGCTTCTATGGGGCACAATAGTAACAATATGGGCACTACATGGGTACATCAATATAATAAGGGGGCTGTACTAATAACAATAAGGGGTTACACTAGTAGTATAGGGGCCTAACACTCACATCATATGCCATACTTCTTAATTAATCAATTTAATTAAAAGGACAAAAAATGAATAACAACCTTGGAAATAATTTCAACCCTTGATTTGTGTATATTAATTTGAATATTCTAAAATGTTTAGTGGAGATTGAATATTTACCATCCACTTAATAGTTATTGATAATTAAACTATACTTATGAAAGCCCCTTCCAAAATAGAGATGCTTATTGACCTAATAAAATTAGGTAAAAAAGAACATTATAAAGTAACAAAAACCCTTATTCGAAAAGGTAAAGAAATAGATTTTAGTAATGATGATTACTTAATGAATGTTTAGAAGATAAGTTAGTCACGTAAATCATGGACACAAGTAACTAGCACACTTATTTTTTTTTTATAAAATTAAGTTATAAAACATGTATTATAAAATAATAAAAAGCGGTGGAGTCTGGTGGAGTCTAACTTATAAATTAAATAAATTTTTAGAAGATAAGTTAGTCATGTAAATCAAGGAAACAAGTAACTAGTATACTTAATTTTTTTTTATAAAATTAAGTTACAAAAAATATGTTATAAAATAATAAAAAGCGGTGGAGTCTAACCTATAAGTGACTTATAAATTAAATGAGTTGATATTTTTTCTTGTTATTTTAACTAAAATTTGTTAGAGATTTTTAAAACCTTTATTTTAAGTTGTTTAATCTATAAAATTAGAGTTCTTTATGCTTTTTCAGGGTGTTGAGTCATCTATTACTGCAATAAAAATCTATTTTAAATAATGAAAAATCACAATATTGATTGAAATTGTATTGAAAAGACTATTTCATCTATATTTTTGAATTTAAGTAATGATAAATAATTATTAAGAGTAATAAATGGGTTTAGGTAGTGACTAATAATGATAAAGAAGTTTCCAATTGAATGGAGTCAAGTCTTTAAGGAATATTTAGAACTTTAACCATGAGATGGATATCAAAAGAACCAATCTTAGAAATCCAATATCCAATTTCTAGTTTCCCAACATAATTCCCCTATCGTTGATTCTTGGAATCCTCCCCATCTCCTTCAATTAATCCTCTTATGTCTTCTTGTATTTCTTCATTGCTATAGACTTTATTCATATCATTTCCTTCCCTTAACCACCACACCTGCTTTTTCTTTAGTCATTATCATAATTAAAGTTTTTCTAATTTAAATTCTATGTCCATTTTTCTCAAATCTTCGTATCTTAAGGTATGGCTATCTCTTATCTAATCTCTAATCTTATAACCATAGATCCATCTTAAATATGGATCTAACATGACTAGAGAGGGATCCAATTTCTTCACTTGCAAATTTTTTTATGAGTAGAGATAATTTAAACATTTTGTGTAGTTTTTTTGGATTAAAAAAAAATTTCCTACATGAACAAGATTTTAACTTCAATAACTCAGAAACAAGGTTAAACATCTTACTAAGTTATAAAATAAGCCTCACGACTAAATAACTTAATTCATTATATCATAATATTAATAAAAAAAATTAGTATTTATTGCAATTTTAATATTTATTGCAATAAATCACATCTTTTAATTTATTAAATTTTATAATTTAACCGAATCTAATCCCTCTTATCATAAATTAATTTTAAAAATATAACCTTATCTCTTTAAATTTAATTCCGAACTTCATTTATTTAACATTAATTATTAATTTTAAATTTCATTAGTTTAATATATTAATGAAAATTTGACCAAAATATTTTATTAATTTAATATGACCAATAAATTTCTTTTCTAAACAATAATCTTTCCAATTCAATCTAATCCGGACCTAATCTGTCACATATTTTATTCTATTAATATCATTTTAATTTCTATATACCTCTCTATCTAATAATAATATAATTTATTAATAAATTAATTTTTTATCTCCTTTTTTATTATTTTCACTTTGACCAATATTTTAATTCAGGTTAGAATCTGTTACTCCAATTAACCATCAATATTTTAATTTGAATTCCATATTTAATAAAATTCTTATTATCATCTTTAATCAAAACATACTTTACTATTTTTATCCATTGTTCCATTGCAACCTTAACCACTTCCTTAACCATCAATATTTTAATTTCAGTTCCGTAATTTAATAAAATTGTTATTAACATCTCTGACGAAAACATACTTTACTATTTTTATCCGCTATTCCATTGCAACCTTAACCCCTTAATTTTTTATTTTAATTAATTTTACACTTTAAATAATATAACTAATATAATTAATTTATTCATTATTCACTCTAAGTTAATTTGAACAATTCAATAATTGAATTGTTAATGAGAGGAATTTTTTTTTTGGATATATCACATATTTTTTTTATGGTTTAAGCTTTTTCTAAATCCTTAACTTTTTTTTCTCACTAGCACAACTAATTGAGGATAGGCTTGTAGCAAGGCAATCTAGGATTAAACCTAATATGGGGTGGTGTCTTGTGGTCCGAGGGAAGCCCTCACCTCAAATTTATTGTTTCTTCACATTCTCAAACAATCATTTAATTTCTCTATTTATTCTTGGTCCATAAGTCTTCATATTGTCAACCTAAAGTTCATATCCTCCAAGATACGTAAAGTGTTCATACAAAACATTGAAAGCCTCAATCACATGACATAATATTCCAAAAGAAGCTGTCAACATGCATATTTTTGGCTATGGAAACCTACATGCTATAATATTTTACTTATTACTAGATATTAATAGTGACTTAAATCAAAATTATTTTAAATTGATAAATAATAATAATAATAATAATAATTTAATTTTTTTCACACCTCAAGCTAAGTAGCAAATTAAATTTTGAGATTCTTTTCATTTAGGAGAAAAGAGATCAATTTTCACCCAACAATTTGACTATTAAATTTTACAAACGTGTGCATATTCCACTTCTTATGGATATGAACATATAACATCTTATAAACAAAGCATATTATAATATTATAAAATCACATCATTTGAAAAATATTATAGAATAATAGAAAAATATAATAATAGTAATAATTAAGAATTGGATTACTTAAAATAAATAATGTTTGCATTTTGATGAAGTCATAATTCTTATTGATTATTAGTGTTGTGATTTAAATTACAATTATTCTAAATTAATAAAAATTGTAAATTTTAATTATTAATATCATAAAATTAAGTGTTAGTAGTTCTCCCATGGGGTGTAAAGAAAATGGTGTTAGGGTGTTCTAAGCCACTATGTTGTGAAAAGACCACATGTTTGAAATTAAGTGGGAAAATATCCAATAATGTTAAGGGTTGGTATGACCCAAGGTGGGTGCGATCCTCACATGATTTTAATGGCTTAGATGCCTCTCGGTTGTGACTACTCAGAGAATAAGTT
>Ga0115849_10048_pt1 | contig 14356 bp, 17 predicted proteins | sample InSIn3SAF170_FD_83863 | JGI IMG/M metagenome (GOLD analysis project Ga0115849, IMG submission 83863) | reverse complement strand
ATCTTAGATGATATTATTGATGAAGTAGCGTCTGAAACCAATATTGTATCATAGCCAATTTGTGTACGAGGAACATGGGATGCACAGACAATTGATGAAATTAAACCAACAGAAGAAGATCATGTAATATTAAAAAGACGTGATTCGATATTTCAAGATACAGAATTAAGGATGTGGTTAAACACTTTAAAGATAAATACATTGATATTTTGTGGAGTAGATACATCAATTTGTGTGGAGACTTCTTTAAGAGATGGATTTAATATTGGCTATGATACAATATTGGTTTCAGATGCTACTGCTTCAGGAATAAACAAGCATTATGATACAACAATAGAAAGAATTAGAGATTACTACGGGATTGTTACAGATTTAAGTGATTTGCAAAAGATGATAAAGAAATTAGAACAGATTAATAGCGGTGAAATAGAATATGATATCAAGTCTGACGAAAGCGTAAGCGAATTTCTTGAAAAACATAAATTAATAGACCTAAGAAAAGGAGTATAGGAAAATCACTTATTGAATGATCTCCTGAAAAAATAATTATATGTAACTAAAATTAGGTAAAGAATTCAAGAAATAGCAAGACATTTCACGCTAGAAAAGTCCCAAAATTCATGATATAGATGGTGTAAAAAGGTAGAACAGCCAAATACTACAAATAATAAACAATTTCCAGGGCCTAAGTTAAATTAAAGTGGACATCGTTTCTTACCATTTATACAAGACTTATCTATTTGAAATTTTATACAATTATCATGCCAAGCGATCAATTATTTTCAAAAATACTAATACCTATAGATGGTTCAGAACCCTCTTTTCATGCAGCTCGAATAGGTATTAACATGGCTAATAAATTTAATTCGAAAATTATTGTTATGTATGTTGTAGTCTCTCCTTCAAAATATGAATATGCTAATCTGACAGGATTTGTAACACCTAAACAAATTGATATGATTATTCAAAATGCAAAAGAAGAAGCAAAACATTGGTTTAAGAGAATAGAAGATATGGTAAAGACGGAGAATCCAAATATTAAATTGACAACTACAGTGAGAGTAACAGGAGAAACTATCTATGGTGAAATAATCCATTATGTTGAGAAAGAAAGTATTGATTTAATAGTAATAGGTACTAGGGGTAGATCAGGATTTAAAAAATTATTACTGGGAGGCACAGCCTCTGGTGTAGTCACATATGCAAACTGTCCAGTTTTAGTTACAAAATAGGTATTTTACTGTTTGCCTAAGGACTTGAAAATATATTAAATACCATATCCCATCTGGAAAATCAGTTGAAAAAACTGTTTAACTAATGATTAAAATATTACAATTACAATTATATAATAATGAATAAAGAATTTGAGAATTTGATATATATATTTAATTATGAATAATGATGTGGTGATAATTTAATAGGATATATTGATTTTTATTTTTATATTATTATACATAAACTGTATTTTTATTACATCAGAAACATAGGTAGAATGATGACGATAATTGACCATCATTTTTAAATAGTTGTACATCATTAATATCTATTTTAAATTCTAAAAACGATTCTTAAACAAAAATAAATCATTTTTGACTCAAATTTATTGATTTAATATGAGACGATGGTTAACACATCAAAAATGAGCAGCGTTATTAACAGTCTTTAGGTATCTTTAAATCTTATTAGATCTATAGGCATTGAGAAAATAAAAATGGAATCCACATTAGTAAAAAAAAGTAATATAGGAATCAGTATCGGATTTTCTGAAGAATCTCTTAACGGTGTAATAAAAATTCTAAATAATGTATTATGTGATGAATATGTTCTTTATACAAAAACTAGAAACTATCATTGGAACATAATAGGCCCCCAATTCCACGATAGACATGGATTCTTTCAAGAACAATATGAAATCTTAGATGATATTATTGATGAAGTAGCGGAGAGAACACGTCAGCTTAATGGAAAATCTTTAGGAACTCTTCAAGAATTTGTACAATATAGTAGAATCAAAGAATCACCTGGTGAATATCCAGATGATATGAAAATGATATCTAATTTACTCTCAGACCATGAAACAATTATCAAAACATTAAGGAAAAATGCAGACGAATGTGAAGAACCCTATCATGACATGGGAACTAACGATTTTTTAATAGGTGTTATGGAAAAACATGAAAAAATGGCATGGATGTTAAGAGCCCATTTACATTAAATTGTATTAACAAATTCTAACATCTTTTTTTGGTTGAAATGATTGCGAACTTTATTAAATTAAGTTTAATTATGATGATATTCGCTTCAATTCTATTGTTAACTATTTAATTAGGAATTAGAACATCATTTGACATATATATTAGATCAATCTTCGTTCTTCACCATTGTTATTAAAATTCATTTTTGGATGGTGAGAATATATCCAATTCAATTATTCAATCAATAGTATGAAGTTCGAAATTAGAGAATTATAAGTAATAGAACATTCAAATTATTTTATTTTTTGTCTGCTTTAACACTCATAATATTAGTTATTATTATCAATCAAATCAAATTCATAAAAAGATTCAAAATATTAATAGAATCAAAACTAAAAAAATTAAATAAATTATTGTATAAAGCTATCGAATTCTTTAATCTGTTTAATTGGTTAGGATTATAATATTTTACATATAGATAAAAAATTAAATGTGATAAGATAAAGTATATATTATTTTCTCTATTTATAATGTTTATCAATATTGTTTTTTTGTAGACATTATTTAATCTCCCTAACCCTTTTAAGAAAGAAATAATGACTATAATTATGCCAATAGATCCAGCATTTCCAAAAAACCACAAAGTTATAGGAAAGCATAAAAATGAAGATGGTCGATTTCACTTTGTATGGGGTCCAGGAAGATCTGATGCAGAGTCTTCATCCCATGAACAAGTTCAAGAATCATATAAAACCAGAGGAGAAGAATATGTCCCGTTAGGTATTCATGGTACTTTCGTTGGCGTAGATTGGGATTCCTGTATTGCAGATGGAGCCTGTATAGAAGCATGTCCGGTACAAGTATTCCAGTGGTACAGAAGTGAACATGATTTACCCGCAATAGAAATGACAAATGCTACAAGCGCAGGAACAGGTGAAAATCATGATAGGGAAGGAAGAAAAGACTATACTGATAAATCAGATCCGGTAAGGGAACATGATTGTATCTGGTGTATGGCTTGTGTAACGGTTTGTCCCACTACGGCAATAAAGGTAGAGGAAGCCAATTTAGACGTTCATAAAAAGATGGCAGAGACAACTGGTTAATTATGGTAACAATTCTGAGATGATAATACGACGGCATTTATCATTTTTTATTCTTCCCAATACTACCATATCTATTTGTAGAAGCTAATAGTTGAATTAAAATTTCACGGAGTTAAAAGGATTTTTGCAACTCCAATCAGAGATGTGTTTAGAGCAATTTTTTTTGTGTCGAAGTATCTTAATGAATAAGTAATTGTTATTTATATCTATTCATATTCATGCTTTAATCTTGACAGGTTTTTCAGTCACATCATAGATAAGAAAATTTAGATAGAAAGAGAGAATATAAAGAATACAGAATTGTCTATCAATTATTTAATAGGATGACAAACAAAGCCTATTAGAATTAATATCAACCTAATGTGACAGTAGAAAATATATATCTTTTAATTTTCCATATGAAAATTAAAGTGATTGTAAAAATTTATAGGCCTAAAGTAAGTACCATAGACGAATATCATTAACAATATTTAATTATAAAATTGTCAAACAGTGATTATTAATGTAACTGGAGAACAATAAAATAATCTGTTTATTTATATCTTTATGTATCACTATATTGGCTTATATTTTAATATGCAACGATAATTATGAAGAAAGAAATTAATTATATGAATTTGATTTATCTACATGGGATTAGAATCTACATCAATTTTTCAATGTATGACAAAGAATGTTAAGACAATTCAATCGACTGGGTCATTATTTAACGTATGTAAAATTATGAAAGATAATAGAATAGGATGCGTTGTTGTAGTCAAATGAATCCAATGATCCTATAGGAATAATCACAGAAAGAGATATTATAAATAACCTTACCATAGAAGATGTTGATCTACGATCACAAGTAGTAAATATAATGAGTAATCCTATCATTACACTTCTAGAGACAAATTCTATAATGGATGCCTTACAACCCATGACCACCAATAACTTCAGAAGACTTCTTGTAATCAATAAGGAGGAGAAATTAGTAGGGATAGTTACTAATAAAGATATATTTAAAATAACTATTAATAATAAAGGTTTATTAACTGATTATTATAACAATAAGAACTTTCAACCTTCTTATTCCTTATTGCAGGACAATAAAGATCAAATTTTTGAAAGTTTTTTAAATCTTAACATATTAGACAGAAATCAAGAATAACAAAAAATTTATTTTCAAACAAACTCCTAATAAAGACTTTGATTTTGCAATATTTTCACTCACATACTTCTTGTCATATTCGCTTTCTCTATCAGATTATTCGTAATAATATCAATTAGATATTTAGGAGAAAATTAGATTCAGCGTAGTAGATTTCATGCTTGTCTTCGCTGACTATTGTTATAATCATCTTTGAGCTCACTGAAATTAATTTGATAATAAATGATTTAACAGAAATATTAGTATATAGTACTCCAATCTGCATAACTTCGTATTTAAAATTTAAATAAAAATGCATACAATCCAATCATATGAATTACGATATTAAAGAAAATCAATGATTCGATAAAAAAGAAGATTATTTAGCATGATTAGAAGTTAAATCTGTAAATTAAATGATAATTAGTTTCTTCATTATGATATCAAAAAAACCTAGGTATGAACATCTGGTGAAATTAGAATCTCATTCGATTTTTTAATATGCATATTTTTGAAGGAGAAAAGATGGTATGCTTATAACAAGTTCAGCCCCATTGTAAAACTTTACCTTTGATTTTGGTATTCTATATTTTTTTATATTCACAGCACCGTCTACTACAAATATTTCGTCACCACCGCTAGAAACAACTACTCCACAGGCTTTATTATCGATTGTTCTTACTCCCTTTTTAGATTTTGAAACCTCCGCCCAATCAAAAAATATGTCCATGATATAAATATCATTACAAGTATATTTAATAGTTTTATGCAATTCAAAATTCAAAATATATTTCTAATAGAATTTATTATCTTTATAATTTAACTCAACTATTCATCAAGTAAATCAAAGAATCAATTAAGGGTGGAAATCAAGGAATGACAAGAAACTAAAAGGTATAAAATAATATCTAAATTATAATAGTTGCTCATGCTCGATGAAAATACTTATTTAAAGTTGGCTATTATAATTGTGTCTAAAAATTATTATAGAAAACCATATAGACTTTGATCTGTATAATGAAAATGATCGTATTGAGTGAGGATGATTTTGTTAAGGTTTCTGATTCAAATGACATTCAACCTTCACATATGAAAGAGATTAAGCTTGAAAATGAAAGTATCTGTATAGTCAACATTGAAGGAAAATACTATGCTATTGGCAATATTTGCACTCATGAAGGTGGCCCTCTAGCCGATGGTACTCTTGCGGGCTATGAAGTTGAATGTCCTTGGCATGGTTCCAAATTTGACGTAAGGACAGGAGAGGTAAAAAATCCACCTGCTAGTGAACCAGAACTAGTTTACCAAGTAAAAGTAGATGGAACTAACATATTGATTAAGAAACAAGGTCAAAGTAAATCTTCTCAGATTGAACTAACCTTAATAGAAAAAGATAAAGTTAATGATACTGATGTAATGTCATTTAAGTTTAGTAAGCAGTTAAATGATCAAATAGATAACAAAACATTAAATTATAATACAGGTCAATTTGCCTTTTTTGATATAGGAGATGTCTATAATGATCCCAAAGGTCCAATTAGACATTTTACTATATCATCTTCTCCCACTGAGAATTTTATAATGTTTAGCACTAGGATGAGAGATTCACCATATAAAAAGAGACTTTCAACTTTAGAGAAAGGTGCAAAAGTCAAGGTCAGAGGTCCAGAAGGAAATTTTGTATTACATAAAGACTATTCAAAGCCTGCTGTATTTCTTTCTGGAGGCATAGGTGTTACTCCATTTAGAAGTATGATAAAATATGCCACAGACATGCAATTGCCAGTAAAAATAATAATGTTTGATTCTAATAAAGATCGTAACAACATTTTATTCAAAAAAGAGTTTGACGATTGGACAAGCATAAATAAAAATTTGAAGATTATATATACCATTAGTGAAGAAGATTCACAACACAAGGAACAATCACCATTATCCACTTCAAATGATTGGAAAGGAGAATATGGAAGAATAGATAAAACGATGATTTTGAAATATGTTGACAATAGTTTACTAAATAATTCAATATTCTATATCTGTGGTCCTCCTAATATGCTAAAAGCTATGCAAATTTTGCTCCAAGAAGATTTAGAAATTCCAAAAGAAAGAATCAAAGTTGAAGAGTTTACAGGTTACTGATGATTTTAATGCAATGAATTGAGTCTAGATTCTTCATTATTTTTATGAGATGAAAACTCCTTGAAATTTTTTAACTGCTGTTGTTATATATTCTCATGGTATTTCAATATGCTACTCTCAATTATAGGATAACCTTCAAAATGAGTTCAAACCAGTCAACAAAGGACATTTTTAGTTAAATAAGAGAGATGAGGCATCTATAATAGTAGACTATGAATTCTACCCAAAACCTATTAGATGAACATTTTATTGTCAGAAGGCTTGGAAATATTGCGAAGAAATGTTCGGATGGATTGTATTCGAATCAAAACATTCCGATAGAGGATATTCAGATTATTTCTGTTGTCATCGAAGAGTTTGTAGATGCATTTCATCATGGAAAGGAAGAAAAAGCATACTTCCCAGTTACAAAACACAAGAATAGTTTTTCAGAAGATATACGAAAATTCCTCATTGAACATGAGCTTGGAAGAAGAATAGCAAAAATGCTGAGACGTGAATTGGAAATTCTTATAGATCATGACAAATATGACCAATCTGGAGGATTAAAATGGAATACTAATAAAAGTAAAGAACCTGTAGCAAGGTTTCTAAAATCGTATTCAGTCTTTGTTTTCGACCACACCGGTAAAGAGGATGTCTTTTTCAAAACGATTCAAGAGAAACATAGTATATCAGACGAAGAGGATATACAACTTGTAAAGCATTATGAAATTTGCAGAACCCAAACAGGAGGACAGGCTAGAATAGAAGAAATGATCAGGCTTATAGGATATTTAGAAGATCGAGAATGGATGAGTTAAATCTTAATGTTCAGTAAACTATCCAATTTAAAAGTATCAGGTAGTATAAAATATATTTATTGTTAACTTCGGTAATAATGTGCTCTGGGATTCCAAAAGATAGTGATATTATGACTATAGGTTACATAAAATATTCTTATTTTTTGTAAAAATAATAATGGATTACGCATGGATCGAATATTAAGAAAAATTTTGAAATTAACTTTCTTATTATGTTTATCTTTAGATCTTAATATGTAAAAAATTTAATAGCAATTGAATGTAGAATTCTTTTTATTAATGAATTTCATTTAATTCTGTTATTATGATAAGAACAAAAAGAACTTATGATAAACCTCAATCAGGCGATGGTCTTAGAATACTAGTGGATAGAATATGGCCACGTGGACTAAAGAAAACAGAATTTAAAATGGATTTATGGCAAAAGGATATATCTCCTAGTAGTTTATTAAGAAAATGGTTTAATCATGATGAAAGTAAATGGGATGAATTCAAAAATCGTTATTATAACGAATTACAAGATAAGAAAGAGTCCATTGGTTTGTTGTTGGATAAAGCTGAAAAAGGAACAATAACCTTACTCTATAGCTCAAAGGAAGATAGATACAATAATGCAATTGCATTAAAAGAATATCTTGAAACTAAATTAAAACATAACAAATAAAAAAATTGATAAATATTACTGATATATCATTAATTTTATTTAATTTGAGATTAATTACTATAAAAAACATATCAACAGAAAGAAACTGTAATTAAAGATTTAATAAATTATAATTTTGACCCTTCCTATTTTCTATTAACGAATTATCTTAAAAAATTAGGTATAAATTCTGTAGTGTATGCACTCTTACTATGTTTAGCATATGCAACAGTTGATCTTCCAGACTTCCTTTGATGAATTGAATGTCTTGACTACCTGCAATATGCATATTTCTTTTATTTTCTTTATCCATCATTACAACATGACCCACATTTCACAAATTTCGTGTCCATATGACTCACAAACTATTACTGTATTTATTTTATTGTTGCTCATAAATTATATTATCACCTGAGATATTTAAAGATATTTAAATGGTTATTATGAATAATAACTAAAGTCACAAATATCATCAATATCATTGAAATATTAGAACTAAATACATTTGATAATAAATATTTTACAATTAAATTTAGCATTTTATATTGGATGAAATGAAAAAGTAATATAATATTGATATCCTATATGTTATTTAGGTTTTTTATTATTTTTTTTAGTATTTATTTTCGGCTCTGTTAACTTAAGATATAATATTCACCTCTTTCATTCAACTCATTACTAAAATAATTCTTCTTAGATATCGTATCGTTATACATAGAAACAAAGAATTGTATCCAGTTATATACATGAAATAGATTGCATTCATCTTGCATACATGGATAGTAGTCATCAAAACTCTCGGTTCTATCCTTAAAATACTGGTTGACTCTTTCCATCAAACTCTTCTCTAAAGAAGAATGTAGATAGTGTTTCAATCTCAAGATATTACATGCTTCATCATACCACGTACCTCCATCAGAATATACAGTATGTTTTCCATAACTCTCAACAAGAGATCGAATGAATTTTTCAGCAACAAGCATGTTTCTCTCTTGTGAAATGTAGATTCCAAGCACAGAACTGTGTACTGGTTCAATACAAAACCATAACCAAAAGTGTTGATTGCCAACTTGGAGAATAGTTTCATCTATTATGAATGCTGATACTCTTTTTCTTTTGTAAATCGGATACTCTGCAAATCTCTGAATCCAGTTCCAGACAGACACGTAACTTCTCTTCTTATCTCTGAATATAACTAATGCTTTAGATGTATTTCTTAAACTGAGACCAAGAAAGTACAAATACAAAGAATACATAATTACAATAGTGGATGTTCTGTTTCTCTCAAATCTAATTTGCGTATTAGATTAGAAATAGGATATCCATAGCTATAGATTTATCGTTAACTTAACAGAGCCCATTTTTGTTCTCTCTTACTATAATATAAAACTAATTTTACATGAAGGATCAAAAATATAGTATTTCATATCTTATTAAAAATGTACTATCAGTGAATTTTTAGTAATTTTGGTATTGTATTCTTTTTGCAGTGTTTCTTTAATTATAGCACCAAAAAAAGATTTTAAAAAAATAGACCATTTTAATCCCATATTATGTTTTATACTAATGGCAGCTTTATTATCCGTTGTAAAAGTACAATCGTTTTCTCCATTAATACAATGGTTAATAAACATTTGAAGAAATTCTATTACATTTTCTTTCGTTATTTCTTTCCATTTAAATAAAATAAACTCCTTTGGAATATTGCTTCCAATTTTTATTCCCAAGTCTATTAGTTTATCCTCGTCTATTGATTCAATTAACATAGAAAATGCTTCTTTACTTAAAACAATAGTTCCAAATTTTTCTATAAACTGTTGCCATTCAATATATTCTCCAAAAATTTGATTTGCTATAGTGTTAATACTTACTCTTTCCTGTTCTGACTTTTTACGAAGAAATTCTTCATATCTTTTACTTATTCGAAATGTGATAGTAGTAGTATTGGATGCTGATGACAATGTATTAACTATCCCAATTTACATGATCAATATATTGTATGCTTTAAGAAAGTGTATACAAATGAATACATTCTAAACGTATTCGATAAATAGTATTTTATATAATAAACCTAGATGATAAGAAAAGCCACGTATCTATTACTGTTTTTTTTGAGCATCCTAGCAATAATAGCATCAACTATTTTTGGAATTGGACTAATAGATACAAATGATAACAAAAATAACCAAGTATTTGCACAAAATCAACAACAACAACAACCACAAGAACAAGAACAAAAACAACAATCATCTAATGCTACAGACTTGGTAATTAGAGCAGGACCATTAACTGCCGTAAGACATGTTTTTGATGATCCTACTTTAAGAGTATTTCATTATTGTACTCCTCATCATAAGATAATGGCTGTATGTTCATTATTTGATACTGATCAAAAGAATGCTACTTTAATAGGAATAGAATATATGCTCTCACCAGAAGATTATAAGAAACTTCCAGAAAGAGAAAAACCATACTGGCATTATCATGTTACTGAATTTGCTCCAAATAGAGCTGATCCTCACTTTCCTATGCTATCGACAGAGGATGAGAAAAAGGTATTGAAACTGATTGAAAATTCATATGGTAAAGTGATTCTAACTTGGGATCCAAATGATGAATTACCTGCCTTTCCACCACAGGTTCCTATAGTCCAACACCCTGATATGGTAAATAAATCAGCAACACCTAATACTCATATTGGAAGTTTTAATCAGACCCTAGACTATTAAAGAAAGTTAATAAAAAAATAATCACTCCATATCTTTTTTTCCATGATTATAATTATATCTTTGAAGTACATCTTATTAATATATTCGTCTGCTTTTTTTTATTTTTTATGCTGACTATAGTTCTTATTTGTTTTTGCAGTTAGAATTAATTGGTTAATGACCGATAGAAGATTTAGTAATATGAGAAGCAGGAAATAAGTATATAAACAAATTAGAATGGTTATAATAATTGTCAAAATTAATTATAGAGATATAAACATTTGAATATCGTTATATTATGAGTTATAATATGAATTTTCAAATACATAATAGTGAAAATCTTTGGACTACTTTTATGATTGATAGTCTGTCTTTGACATCTTTTATAAAATAATGAATAGTTTACAAGAAAGAACATGTTACAACAAATATAATTAGAAATTTTAAATTTTTTTATTTTATTACTAAAAATGGTCTTATTTTAATTTCGAATGAAAAAGAGAGTTTTAGGATACTGTTACTTTACCAGTCATGAATGGGTGTAACGAACAGTAGTAGTTAAATGCTCCTGCTATATCAAATGTATTTTCCCATGTAGCAGTTGGAGCAATTATGCTGGAATCAAATGTAGGTGTTGCACCTGCATCACCACCTGGTGGACTTACTTCTGTTACTGTATGAATAGTAGCATCATCATTTGTCCAAGTTACAGTGGTTCCTACAGATACAGTAATTTCAGGGGGAACAAAAAATTGACTGGCTGATGGGTTAGAAGATCCTGGAGCAATTGATACTGTTTCTTGTGCTAATACATAATATTTTCCCGGTTCGGGTATTGAGATTGCAGTAAATAATGCCATGATCATTACAAATAAGAAGACATTTATCATGTGATTTTGATACATAAAGGAAATTATATCTTAAAAAGTTTCTTATAATATTAAATAGTACATATTACATTTGGCTATAAAAAAATAGATGATCTAAACAGTAATTTTTATGAACCAAGAGAATATATTATTTCATTCCTCTTATTTTATTATTATTATTTTTTTTGTTTATATGTTAATTTCCGGTATTGGACTTAATTATAAATAAAACTTTTTAACTTTTAATTAAAAATTATAAATAAATTGTGATATCACTGTATAATCAAAATAAAATGGTTTGAAATCTTTATATTTAAATATTTATTTCTTTCCTTTAATTTATCTTTTTAATTTTTCTTTCACAATTGTATTATTTTATAATATTCAATTTTTAACTCTTATTTCAATATTTTCACAAGGCGATGATAAAAAAGGTTTTGGCATACAAGAAAGAGAGCGTGCTAGAATACATGCTGGGAATGACTCTCAAATTGTTAATGATGATAAATCTGGAATACAAGAAAGAGAGCGTGCTAGAATACATGCTGGGAATGACTCTCAAATTGTTAACAGTGATTTGACTAGTATAATTATAATTGTAACAATAATTGTCATTATTGGTGTGAGTTCATATGCTTTATACAAAATTTACTTAATCAGGAGAAAATCAAAACAATCTAAACTAAAATAAGCTTTAGAAAATTACTTAGTATTTAATGTTCTAATATTTTCAGAAATTGATTCATTAATAATAATTAGCAAATAAAAATAATAATAAACATTAACGAAGCTAATTTAGTATTACTATGTTAGCAAGTGGACCTACCAATTTCAATTATATTTTAACTATCTAAAAAGTTGTATGTACAACTCACAACTATTTACCTTTGGATTTTTGCTAAGTTCATTGGTCATGTTAGTATTAGTACCTTTCCTTAACAACAATAGTGATTTTTCAAATACAGCAATGGCTCAAGAATATGACAAATATGGAGATAGTTCTTATAGCCAATACCCAACCGAAGATAAGAAGTATGAATGTAGAAAAGGTCCATTTGAGTGCTTCTTTGTAAGTTCTGTTGAATTTTGTAAACATGTTAAATTTGATGATAATAAAAGAGACAATAGAAATAATAATCAAACAGGAACACAGGGTCCACCAGGTCCATGGGGAATTCAAGGTCTACCTGGTCCTACTGGAACAACTGGAGCAACTGGACCATCAGGAATTACTACATTAAATGACACAATTTATATATAAATTCTAGTTTCGGTATCTTCCTTAATGGCGGACAAAATTCTACTTTTGCTACATGTGATGAAGGAGATGCTTTAATTCACGGAGGCTATACTGTTTTGACTAGAGACCCAGTCAATATTAAAATCAACGTATTAGATGCTTTGCCTTTCGAATTTTACAATGTGGACTTCAATGATGCATTCGGGGTAAAAATCGCAGTTTCTAATGCGACGGCGACTGTACCGGATGGAGCAACGTTTCTAGTGACTGCTGAGTGCTTTGATAATCCCCCATTGAGGCCCTAAACCTCTATCATTTTTATATTTTTTATACTAACTACAAAAGAAAATTATTTTTAATAAAATTAATAATTCTAATTATTATCTTCATTTCAAAATATATATCTAAAAAATTTTGAAGGTTTAAACAAAAATTATTCTAAATTAAGTTTCTAATAATAAAAGCTAAATACAAGATAGTAGTATATCTATAATAGTAGACTCCTCTTTTAGAACCGCTATCGGTATTACTCCCGATGGGCCCGTTATGTATTCGGGTTCATATACATGTATTATCAATACAATAAGCATAGAGAAAAGAAGGAGGTTCAAGAAAGACGACAGTTAATCTATCTACAACAATTAAAAATATTGAAAGAGATGTTGTCAATTCAGAAAATAAACAATTACTCGTACAATTCTTTGACTTTATGAAAAGAATTGGTACTTCAGAAAAATATCAAAACAATAACCTGAAAGCATTAATCGCATATAGTAAATTTCTTGGACCGACAATTTCATTTTATGAAATAAAAGACAAAAGCCAAATTATTTCATTTTTGGATACAAAAATAAAAAATAATGAAGATGACCCAGATAAACGTTGGATTATATATCATCTAATTAAAATGTAATACAAAAATAACAATATATTTAAATTTATTTGTCAAATTTTTCGGCTCCAAAATAGTTTATGAGGTATTTCATTAAAAAATAGTGACGATATGACAACAAAAAATATCATCAGATTAAATTGATTATAATAATGGATTTAATTGAAATAATAAACCTATAGATATTTTAGTTGAAGTATTTATTAATGCTATTGTATAAGATATTTTATACAAGTGACCAATTTATTTAAATTTAATTAAAGAATTTACATCTCATGAATAACATCTCATGAATAACATATTTATCTATAAAAAGGAGGAAAAAAAGTATTGGTAAATCCTTTACCAAATGATAGAATTCCTGAACCAAAAAATAGAAGAAATGCTGTAGCTGTTATATCATTACCAAATACTCCTATGATAACTCATACTAATAATATGGAGGAAATGGAATATCAATCTGATGGTCATCCTAAAGGAATTGCAAGTTTTACAAAAGGTTTGAATCATAATACGATGGGTGAAGTGAATTAAAGCATCTCCTTCATCACATGTAGCAAAAGTAGAATTTTGTCCGCCATTAAGGAAGATACCGAAACTAGAATTTATATATAAATTGTGTCATTTAATGT
>Ga0115849_10047_pt1 | contig 14474 bp, 8 predicted proteins | sample InSIn3SAF170_FD_83863 | JGI IMG/M metagenome (GOLD analysis project Ga0115849, IMG submission 83863) | reverse complement strand
TTCACATAGTCTTTCTATACTTGTCCATATCCACGAACTAGGAAGTTTGAAGGGTAATTTTTCATAATCCCTTAGAGCTAAAGGCTTCAAGCCTTTTACCTTTCCTTACTTGACAACTTTATTTTTCCAGAATCGAGATATCCAGTGATTGCTACTACTTCAAAACTGATGACCACTGGTGTTGATGCCCAAACTTGCAAGTTAATTGTGCTAGATCAAAATATTCAGTCGATGACGGAGTTTAAACAGATTATTGGTCGAGGCACGAGAATTAATGAGGAATATGGCAAGTTTTACTTCACTATTATTGATTTTAAAAAGGCGACTGAACTGTTTGCTGACCCAGATTTTGACGGCGATCCAGTGCAGATTTATGAGCCAAAACCAAATGAACCGCCAGTGCCACCCGATTTGCCAGAGGATGAGGAAACTAAAAATGGCGATTCAGCCACAGGTACAGGGGAAAAGCTTCCTAGTGGAGAAGAAGAAAATCCAAACCCTCCAATCGAACCTCGCACTAGGCGATATGTGGTAGCTAATGTCGAAGTTAAGGTTGTTGCGGAGAGGGTGCAATATTTCGATGCTGACGGCAAATTGATTACCGTATCGCTTAAAGACTATACTCGCCAAGCTGTAACTAAGGAATTTGCATCGCTGGATGACTTTTTGAAACGTTGGAGTAGTGCAGATAAGAAACAGGCGATCGTTGATGAATTAGCACAAGAAGGTGTATTCTTTGAAGCTCTGGCTGATGAGATTAGTAAAGATTGCGATCCTTTTGACTTGCTTTGTCATGTTGCTTGGGATATGCCGCCATTAACCCGCAGGGAAAGATCCCAAAACGTTAAAAAGCGTAACTACTTCGCAAATTATGGAGAACAAGCGAGGCGGGTGTTGGAAGCTCTGCTGGATAAGTACGCCGATCGCGGTATTGCTCAGATTGAGTCAAGGCAAATTTTAACAGTCGTGCCGTTTACTCAGTTTGGGACTCCAATGGAGATTGTGCGCGCTTTTGGTGGGCTAGAGGGTTATGAGGCGGCTTTGCGCGATCTTAAACAGTCACTCTACAGCGCGTAAAAATAAGCAACGACATCAGAAAATTAGTAAGGAAAATATGGCTATTGGATCGCTGATTAAAACTATTCAAGACATTATGCGAAAGGATGTGGGTGTCGATGGCGACGCTCAACGTATTAGCCAGATTGTCTGGTTGATTTTCCTGAAGATTTTTGATGATAAGGAGCAGGAGTGGGAATTTACCATTTCTGGGTATAAGTCGCCGTTGCCAAGTCAGTTGCGGTGGGGCAGTTGGGCGAAAAACCCAGAGGGGATGACGGGGGAAGAGTTACTTAACTTTGTAAATAATGAACTGTTCCCTGAGTTGAAAAAGTTGGCAACGGCGGCGGGAGTGTCACCGCATGGCAGGGTGGTTGGTGCGGTGTTTGAGGATGCCTATAATTACATGAAGTCGGGGACGCTGTTGCGACAGGTGATTAATTGTATTGAGAGTGATGTTGATTTTAATTCTTCTAGCGATCGCCACTTATTTAATGATATCTACGAGAAAATTCTTGCCGATCTGCAATCTGCGGGTAATGCTGGGGAATATTACACGCCTCGCGCTGTAACTGGGTTTATGGTAGATATTCTCAATCCCCGATTGGGGGAGAAGCTGCTCGATCCTGCTTGCGGTACGGGTGGCTTTTTGACGAATACTATTGAGCATTTGAAGCGGCAGGCGATCGCGGCTGAAGATTTGCAGAGGCTGCAATCAAATATTCAAGGAGTAGAGAAAAAGCCTTTGCCGCATATGTTAGCGATGACTAATGTGATGTTGCATGGGATTGATGTGCCGACTAATATTCGTCATGGCAATACTTTGAGCCGTCCGCTTCGGGACTATACGCCTAAAGATCGGGTGGATATTATTATTACCAATCCGCCTTTTGGGGGGGTGGAGGAGGATGGCATTGAGAGCAATTTTCCGAAAAAGTATCAAACGCGGGAGACGGCGGATCTGTTTATGGCGTTGATTATGCACTTGCTTAAGCCTGAGACAGGACGGGCGGCGGTGGTACTGCCTGATGGGTTTTTGTTTGGGGAAGGGACAAAAACGACGCTGAAACGGGAATTGCTGGAGGAGTTCAACTTACATACGATTGTGCGTTTGCCGAAGGGCGTATTTAGTCCCTATACGAGCATTAATACGAATATTCTCTTTTTTGAAAAGGGTGCAACTACTCAGGATGTGTGGTTTTTTGAGCATCCTTATCCTGATGGTTACAAATCCTACTCTCGCTCTAAGCCTCTGACGATTCAGGAGTTTGAGCGCGAGAAAGAGTGGTGGAGCGGCGCGGAAAGAAAAGGGCGCAAGGTTAGCGAATATGCTTGGAAGGTTTCGGCACAGGAAATTGCTGCGCGTAACTATAATCTCGATTGCAAAAATCCTCATGAGGTTGAACTAAATCATGGCGATCCAGATGAGTTGATGCAGGAGTATTTGGATATTGCACAACAGATGAAAGATGCTCAAAATGCACTGAAGTTAGAACTGATGAAGGCTTTGCAGCAAACGAAAGGAAATTAAGATGAGTAACAATAATGACGCGGCGATCGCACTTTTAGAAAAGCATTTTGATATTGCTTTTGCTGCACCTGATGGGATTAAGAAGTTACGCAAGTTGATTTTATCTCTGGCGATGCAGGGTAAGTTAGTGCCGCAAGATCCTAGCGATCAACCTGCTAGTGAGTTGTTGAAGGAAATTGAAGTAGAGAAAAATAGGTTAGTGAAGGAAGGAAAGATTAAACAGTCTAAGCCTTTGCCAGAAATTGAGTCTGATGAATTGCCTTATGATGTACCAAAAAGTTGGGAATGGGTTAGGTTAGCCACAATCGGCGAGATAAATCCTCGAAATACTTGTGAAGATGATATGGATGCTGGTTTTGTACCAATGCCTTTAATTTTTGCAGGATATAGAAGTCTTCACAAGTTTGAGATAAGAAAATGGTCTGAAATAAAGAAAGGCTATACACATTTCGCTGATGGAGATGTAGCACTAGCTAAAATAACTCCATGTTTTGAAAATGGAAAATCATGTGTTTTTGATGGGCTACCTAATGGAATTGGAGCAGGAACAACAGAGCTACACGTTTTTAGAAACACTTTTAATTGTATTTACTCAAATTATCTTTTTGCGTATTTTAAAACTTCAAAATATCTAGCTCTAGGAGCGTCTAAAATGACTGGATCGGCTGGACAAAAACGTGTCCCGACTGATTTTTTCAGTTTAAACCCGTTTCCCCTCCCACCACTTTCTGAACAACGTCGAATTGTTGCCAAAATTGATGAATTGATGGCGCGATGTGATGAACTGGAAAAGCAAAGGAGCGATCGTGATCGTAAACAAATCACCGTCCACACTGCCGCCCTCAATCGTCTACTCATAGCAAAAGAACAAAGCAACTTTAACACGGCATGGCAATTCATCACGCAACACTTCGGCGAACTCTATTCAGTTAAAGAAAATGTAACTGAGTTACGCAAAGCTATCCTCCAACTCGCTGTCATGGGTAAATTAGTACCACAAGATCCTAACGATCAGCCTGCTAGTGAATTGTTGAAGGAAATTGAAGAAGGGAAGAAAAGTTTAGTCAAGGAAGGAAAGGTAAAAGGCTTGAAGCCTTTAGCTCTAAGGGATTATGAAAAATTACCCTTCAAACTTCCTAGTTCGTGGATATGGACAAGTATAGAAAGACTATGTGAAACAATTGTCGACTGTCCTCATTCAACTCCTCAATTCGTTCTCAATGGAATTATTTGTATTGATACTAATAGTTTTAAAGGGGGAAAGATAATCAATCATAAATTACGTTACGTTTCTAAAGAGACCTATACAGATAGAGTTAAGCGCCTTTCTCCTCAAGTAGATGATGTAATTTTTGCAAGGGAAGGAAGTGTTGGTGAGTCAGTAATTGTTCCACAGGGAATGGTATGTTGCCTTGGTCAAAGAGTAATGTTATTTCGTCCTGCTTATGTAATTACTTCTAGGTATCTTCAATTATCTATATCTAATCAATTATTTTGGGCAAGACTCCTTGCTTTTCATAAGGGAATTGGAGCAAAACACGTTAACGTCAAAGACATGAAAAATGCTTTAATTTCTCTGCCACCCTTAGCCGAACAACACCGCATTGTCGCCAAAATCGACCAACTCATGGCACTTTGCAACAACCTAGAAAAGCAAATCGATCACGCCAATAGCAAGCAGACAAACCTACTCAACGCCGTGATGACAAAAATTTAAAAGAAAAGCTATAACTGTCACGTCTTTTTAAGGTCTATTAGCTTTTAAGAAATTGGATGAACAAGTGGAGGCGGTAATGTTGCAAAAGATTAAGCAAGATTGACTTGACTTTTGATCTAGTGCAAATATCCACCTAACGCAACTATAAAGTTGCGATCGCTTAACCATTACAAAAACCACCCGTGAATAGCCAACCGCGAACCGTCCAAATGTATTTTGACGGTGTTGAAGTGCTACGGATTGAAGATGGCAACAAATGTCATGAAATCTTATTCCCCTCTGACCATCAGCCCAATTTGATGGAGATGCGATGGGACGGTGAATTAGTTTATGCAATCTCAAATGCTACTTCCGAAGTTCTAGTCAACCGTCTGCCTAAATAGTCAAACCCAAGCCAACTTAATTTATTTGAGGTGGTATTTTTGCACCAGCAATTAGTCACAGCTTTCGCCAACGGATTCACCAATGGCGATAATTTTACTTCAATTACTTCCGCCCGAAAGCTGGCTCAATCGGTTCTGAACCAAAAAATTGAGCCAGGGACACCGATAGCAAAAATCGTAGATGAATCAGTAGAGCAGGGCTTAATCCTAGCGGCGCGGCAATTAGTCCAGCGCTCTAGTGATCCCATCGAGACTTGGGAGCAATGCTTAGACCTGTACGATCGCCAGCCAGCGCTGAACACTCGTACCAGCACAAGCATTCTCCAGCAAGCCTACAGTACCCCCGTCCCTATTGCCTTCCTCGCGGCGAAGTTAGCCCAAATTGATGGAAAGACAACGGTTTACGAGCCAACGGCAGGCAATGGAGCGCTGCTGTTGCTTGCCAATCCCCAGTTGGCTGTAGTTAACGAACTCAATGGCGATCGCGCGGTGGCATTGAGGGCGCAAGGATTTACAGTAACCGAGCGAGATGCCAGTAATTTCTTGCCCTCTACTGAAGCAGTAGATAGAATAATTACCAATCCGCCCTTTAGCTCAGTAAAAGATGCTCAAGGACGAACTCGAATGTTTCAGCGCGGTCGGTTGACAACCAGCCAGTTAGATCATGCGATCGCACTTTCGGCGCTAGATTTGATGAAAGCCGATGGCAGAGCCGTTCTCATCTTAGGCGGGAAGATGGGCAATGAAACATCGCGTACCGAGCGATACAATACTCAACTAACCAGGGGATTTTATCGTTGGTTATACAAAGACGCAGGTTACAAGGTTACAGATCACTTTTCCCTAGATGGGAGTCTATATCGCAAACAGGGTACAACTTTTCCCATTGATGTGATTGTAATAGAGGGGAGAGGGGAAACCGAGCTAAAGTTACCTGGCGTACAACCACCGCGTATTTACGAGAATTATGAAGACCTAAAGGAGGTTTTAGTTTATGCAAGCAGGCAAAGTGTACAACCGCAAAAAAATAATGGAATTGCCTTACAAGGAGTTTATGCCGGGTCGTCGGTGGACACCGAGGGAATCGAACCTGGCGGGAGATTCACCACCTTTACTGTGGACAACGGTGGTACTTCCAGAATCATTGAGCCAAATAGAGAGCAAGGAGGAATATCTCTTACTACTGACGCGGCGAGTCGAGTGGCTAATCGAGGGAGCAATCTCAGATTGGCTGATAAGCTACGAACCGGAGGAGGAACTGCAAGCCGAATGGTGGGCAGCGCAAGAGATCAACCAGTACCTACCAATGTACTTAGACGATCGCAGCCGCCGAGAGAGTCCTTGTCAAATGGCTTCTTACCTGGTGATGAACTACCTAGAGTTGCAGGACGCAGCATTGGAGGAGCAACAGTTTCCAGTGACTCCTCACCCGGATTTAGAGACAGGACTAAGTTATCTAGAGAACATGAACTTAATAGACTGGTTAGCACACATGAACATGGAAGCAAACCCACACTACTTTCAGGATTGAATAATATGGCTAACCTCTCACCTGATACTGATTTAGGCGTAGTCCAGGAACAAATTGAGAACCAAGTTGCTTATAAACCTAGAAGTAAAGCATTTTCTTTATTAACTTTAGCTCCTGCGTCTTCACTTAAAGGATTAGAGAATGTCTTTAATAAGATAGAAGCAACAACAGGACTAACCATTGATGAATACGTCCGCGACAGATTAGACTTGTTGCTTTATAAGAACATTAGAACCAATAGGTAAGTTGGGTTTACCCCTGCCAAGTAATTAAATAACCTCTAAGTAAAAGTTCCACAGCCCTGCTGCTGTCACCATTAAATGGTCATCAAAATCAGGCACACGATTCCTGTAGATCGCCGATACCGCACTGTATCGTTTCATCCCAGCATGAGCGTGTTCACAAACCACTCGCTGACGACTCAGCTTTTTGTTCTTGCGCTTGTAGTATGAACTTAACGGCTTTCCCTTTGGCTTTTTTTGAGGCAGATGAATATTGACATACTCATTCTGTAAGCCTTGAAACCCTGAATCACCCAAAATTCTGACGTGGCTAGGGATGTTTTCAATCAAGTTCTCTTCATCTAATTGCCGTTTGTCATGAATCCTGCCAGCTTTAGCTGGTGTCAGAATAATCACCTGTTTTAGACTTGTACTGCCCGTAAGGTGCTTTCGACTGTGACGTTTCTTTTTGCCAGAATAATGTTCCTTTTGCTGTTCACAATTTTGAGGGCGCTGAACTGGGCGTTCCGTCCCATCAATAATGATTTCTGTCACCTCTGGAAATCGTTGCAGGAATTGTTCGATGCTCTCCAGTTTGCGTTCGGGCAACATCATTTTCTCACCCAAAGATGCTTCTAGAATTCTCTGTAAGCGATGCACCCATCGATTGCTGCGCCCTCGCTCTAGCTCGAATAAAAACCCCAAAACATCAAATGTTGGATAACACTTGAAATACAACAGAATGAAAAATACTTTGTCCGATGTCTTTTGCAATCGTGCTTTGCGACCCCCTCCTCTCGCACGGCGACGAGGTCTTGTGTCCTTCCCTAGATCCGCTTGATAAACCCCCTCAAAGACCCCGCATATCTGATCAAATCCCTTGCGGTTGAGTCCAGTTAATGCTCGGAGTAGCCGCTCATTGCGGAGCGCACGCTCAATGTCTAGCATTGTTGATTATCTAATTAGAAGCTTCCATACAGTTTATCTTATAAAGCAACAAGTCTATTAAATGAATCTTCTATTGAGGAATTATTTAACCACTATGCTGCCGAGCAAATTGATTCACTAGCTTTATCTATTTACAATCACGAGGAAGAAGATAAAGCTACTTTAATAGGTCATGATACAGGAATTGGAAAAACTCGAATTATTTGTGGTTTAGCGCGATATGCAGGGCAGAGAGGGTTAATTCCTACCATTGTGACTGTTGATCCTGTACTCTACGGTGATATTCTCTCACGAGACGGTGTAGATACAGGAAATGAATTTAATCCTTTAATTACAAATAACGAATATAAATTAACTCTAAGGTCAAACGATGGAAGGCAAATAAGAGAAATTAGCACTCCTAAAAATCAATTTGAAAGACTTAGACAATACACTCAAGCTGGCAATATCGGTCAATATGACTGCGTTTTTACTACCTATGGTCAGCTAACGGGTCCCGCTAGTGTTGACCGACGGGAATTATTAGAAATGCTTGCACCAAAAACTTTTCTCATTCTGGATGAAAGCCATAAAGCTGGAGGAGCCGCCGGAAATACACAACCAGATAGAAAAAAGTCGCAAACACCTTCCTGCACAGAGTTCTTCCAATCGCTTGTTAAAGAAACAAAGGGATTTGTCGCGTCCAGTGCGACAGCCATCAAAGACCCCATCGTTGCCGCCAGACTATTTTATGAAACCACCGATCTAAAACTAGCCGCCACCGACCGAGATAAGTTTGCCGATCACCTCAAAGCAGGGGGTGTACCCTTGCAGCAACAGGTGTTTTCGATGTGGGCAGAATCGGGGGGCTGCATTCGCTGTGAAAAATCCTATGAAGGGGTAGAGTTTGGTGTTGCCAAGTACCCTGTAGACTTGCAAACAGCAGAAACCAATTCAAAGATTCTCAACCTGATTTGGCAGTTTGACTATATAAAGGAAAAAGTAGTTTCTGAAATTAGCGGTGATTATGCTGACGCGGGGGAAGCAGCACGTAAAAATAACCCGGCGCTGGGGGATGCGGGAGCAAGCAGTACAATTTTCACTAGCGTCCTGCATAACTTAACAGCAGTTACAGCTTTAGGATTGAAAGCCGAAGAAACAGCAAACGCAGCGATCGCGGATATTGAGCAGGGACGCAAACCAATTCTCATGCTGTTCAATACGATGGAATCAACGGTTAGAGATTTTGTGGATAGTCACAACCAACTAGCCACCCTCCACAATGCAGAATTTCCCGACAGCCCCATGCAGCCAATTAGAGTTGGGGACGACGTTACGATTAATGCTGGGCAATTATTTACTCGCTACTTGGAAAAAGCAAGGTCGATTAAAATTACCGAGCCGTACTTGAATGAAGTAACAGGAAAACAAGTAACCCGCACTCATCGTTTAACTGATACAGAGATAGGAATTGAAGGAGTTGCCGCTTTCAATCGAGCCTCTAGAGCGATCGCCGTAGCCGACTGGAGCAAGTTACCAATCTCTCCTATTGACTACATCAAGCAGAAAATTGTTGACGCGGGGCATTCGATTGACGAAATAACTGGACGCAGTCATATTCTCAAGTATGGCTCTGCCGAAGACCTGGCATCTGGGGTTGTGACTTATCAAACTAGAGAACGGGGAACGGCACAAAAAAAGCAAGTAATGGATGATTTTCAAAATGGTAGAGTGGACGCGGTAATAACTAATTCCACTACTGGGTACTCTCTCCACGCCTCTCGAACTGTAGCCGACCAAAGGCAGCGAGTAATGTACATCGTTCAGCCGCACCTAGACGTTAACCAAGTGGAGCAATCCATCGGTCGCAGTCACCGGAGCGGACAAGTCAACCCAGCAATTCATCCTCCTGACAAACTGGACGAGCAGGGACAACCGATGTGGGGGCAGTATCCTGGTACTTTTGGCTTGCCAGTATTTAAGTTAGTCGTTGGTCAAGATTTGCCTACCGAAGAAAGGGCGGTGGCGATCTTGATGAAAAAGATGAGTCATCTTAAAGCAAACACGACGGGTAATAGTTCCTCTAGCTTTGGTCTGGCGGAAATGCCTGACTTTATTAACGACTACGGCAATGAAGTAGCGCAAAATTTGATGGAGCAAAACCCAGACCTCCATAAAGACTTAGATTTTCCCCTAAGTGGAGTGGATGGATTGACTGACCCCCAAGCTATCCAAAAAGTAACGGGTCGAGCGGTAATGCTCACCAGTGACGCTCCCCCTACCGAGTCACAACCCTATCCATCTTTGGCTCGGCAGGCATGGCTGTACGAGACATTAACTTCCGACTATAAGGAATTACTAACCCAGAAAATTGCCCTGGGTGAGAACGAATTAGAGGCCCAAAAATTAGACCTGCAAGCAGAACCAGTATCGCGGTTAGTCCTCAGTCCCGGAAAACCAGAGGTTGATAGTCCCTTTACTAAACCCGCATATCTGGTGGAAGTAAAAGCAAAAACGGGCGCAAAACCAAACACCACTGAGCAAGTTATTAATGCCGTGCGGCGGGAGTTGGGCTTTGAAAGAGTTGCTGACAAGAGCGATGGCGCATTATTCGAGGTGCGGGAAAAAGGCGAGGAATTAGCTACTCAACTGGTAGAGCAATTAAGTGGCAGTGTGGGGGAGTATCTAGCAAGCCAAAAGGCTGTAAGTGAAGTTGGAATAGTTGCCGCCGCAGAGAAAGTAGAGAAATTCCAGCAAAGGTTGAATGCAGCACTAGGGGAGCAAAATACTTTACAGCAGCACCTTAAAGCTGCTATAGCTTCAGGGGACGTAGATAAGGTAGGCTTCCTTAATGCTCAAGCCGAGGAACTTTCACCAAAAATTGACAAGCTCCAAACTCAAACTGGGAAAGCTAAACTTGACTTAAATGGCAAGAGTTTTCAGCAGGAGAAAGAGCAGCGAAGTATCAAAGAAACATTGGCAGATACTAGCGAGTTACTTCAACAGATTCCTATCGGGCAACCTGTACGGTGGGTAGATCACAAAACTAAAAACTACTTATTTGGGATAGTCGCTGCCGTAGAGCAGAAAAGTAAAGCAAATAACCCTGCTGCCCCGATTAATTGGAAAGTTAAACTATTAGTAGTTGATGGGGTACGCTCACTATCTATTGGGTTAAAAAATTTATCCAAGGGTGGAAACCAATCCCTTGAACCACTTGAAACGGCAGATAGTTTTGTGAATCTCAAGTCGGAAAAGTCTGTCTACGATCTTTTTGACGAAAAGCAAAGCGAGTCGAAAGAGAAGCGTTATTTGGTAACGGGACAGGTCTTAGCTACCGAGCTTACAGGTAAGTTTGCCCAGGTGAGCGACAACTTAGGTCAAGTTCATCCAGTTTATTTATTGCGGCGCGGCTTTGACCCAGCAATAGATATGAATATCAAGCCTGTAATGCTCAAGGGGGCAGAGCAAATAAAGCAGTTTTTTGATCGGACTCAAAAAGTCGGGCTGGTCAAAACTGAGGACGAGAATTTGACAGTTATCGCTGATATCAAACCAAGTAATATTGGCGGCATTGTTATCAAAACTGCCAAAGCCACTGCTGAGGGCGGGATATATTTCAAGAATGAAGGATTATTAAAATTAACTGGGGACTTCACCAGTAAAACCGAATCGATTAAGGAAGGTGATAAGACCAAATCAAAGGGAGTTATGACTGTCACCGTTAGCGCCGATAAAACCGATGAAGTTTTAGCTTACCTTGGGGCTAAGTGGGGCTTGGGGGCTGCTACTCATAAGGGTGTAGCACGAGAACTGCTAGGACAAGTATTACCATCCTGGGAGCCGTGTAATGAAATTAATCCCGATGTTGAACGGGTACTTGTTACTCGTACTCCCCAAAGCGTGAGAGGCTTTTCTCCACAGCCAGGTTTAGAAGAACCGGAGTTAGTAAGCGATCTCAATGCCGCTAATGTAGGTACTACAAACCCTTCTGAGACTAAGATTACAGCCTCAAAAGTAACAACTCCTATGGTTGACAGCGTAGGTGTGGTAGCTCCCCCCGCACTTACGCTGCCAGCGCCAGACGCATTAGCTCCTACATCCGAAGTTACAAACAGTGTTTCGCCAGACTTGCAAATACTTGAGCCAAAGATTCAGCGTGGGGGAGCGGAGAAGAATATTGCTAAACTACTGCACCAGGCAGAACTTGCCTCCGAAGTTCTCAAGGGCGATGATTTTCATCTAAAAGTGAATAACCAGCCTTTTACTCCTTTGACTATTGAGCGGCATGGGCAAGAATTGTACTTAACCCATTACCTTACTGATAACTATGGGGATTTGTTTATGGATGCGGAGATGGTTTTTAACGTCTCTGCCCAAGGACAATTAACTCTAACCCAAACAGCTAGTCAAAATCCACTAACAGGCGGGGAGTATCGCACTAATGGCGATCGCTCTTTTGGGCAAATATTCTCTCGTAACCTTATAGACCAGGGGTTCGGCAAAGCTGCACTATCAGCCTTTCAAACCAAACAGCAGTCAGCACTGGCACAAGAACAAGCAACAGTCGCGGCAGAAAATCTAGAGCCTATAGCACCAGGGCTTGAACAAACCCCAATAGGAATAGACAGTTCAAAGCAAATAGAAGCGCCCCAACAGTCAGAGCAAGTAGCCGCCGTTACTACAGAGTCTAACGAGCAGCCACTAGAAGAAGCACCCGCCGCCACGACGGTTGTTATTAGTCCTTCAGCACAAGGCGTTGTAGAGCCATCGCCGCCACCAGATCAGGCAGCAGCAACGGAACCTACCAAACCTAAATCATCAGTAGGTAAGTCTTCTATTAGCACTCAAGCAACGCCAGCCGAACCTCCAGGAATCCAGTTAAGCTTGTTTGATATTGGACTGGCCCGCTCTACTCCTACCGAACTTAGGAGCGCACCTCAAAACACAGCCAAAGTACAAAAAGAGCAAACAAGAAGCGCGAGTCAAGTAAAAGAATCTGTACCAAGCATTAAAGAAGCTGCTGTAACTAGCTTCGTTGAAGCCCCATCACTAAATAAAGAACCGAAGGGCGAAAGCGTTATTTCTTCCGTGCCTTCTGTAGAGCCTGCTACAGGTACGACAGAGACAGTAGATTCCATGCGGATTTTTCAGCAAGTAGTAGAGCGCGTTGACAGGCGGACTGATGAAATGCTTGCTACCATTCAATCAACTAGCCCATCGCTAAATATGCTGCGGGATTGGTATAAAGCCGCAAGAGAATTAGGCAAATCTCAAAAACATCTTGACCGAATTTCTCAAACTGGAAATAATTTTAAACAGGGAGAACCATTGACAGACAGGGCTATTGAAGTCATGAAAACAGATTTTCAAGCATACTACAAGCAATTAATGGTCGTTGAGCAATTAGGCAATTTGACGGACAGAGATTTGCTTGCCCTCAACCAAAGTATAACCAACTACTTAAACTCTCCCCCGCCAAGCCCCCCAGCCCAAGCTGACCGACAAAAAGTTGAGTCGGAGGTAAGCCGCCTTACAGACCATATCAACGCTTTAGGTCGTCAACAAGCCGAGCAGTTATCCACCGTTGAGTCTATGCAAAAAAGTCCCTTTCGTAGCTGGAATGGTAAGTACGATTTAGCCGTCGCCCAGGTAGAGCAGACGGCGAATAAGCTAGATAATGCGACTTCTCATTTGCAACAGAGACAAAACCAACTAGGGCAATGGAATAAACAAGAAAGGGCTTACTCTTTGTGGGATAAATCTCCCCAAACTATAGAGATGCGAAGTCTTGCTAAGGGGTTACAGTCGCCTCAATTGCAAGAGCGGCTGACTAGCGTTGCTAAGGTTGAGCGACAGGAAAAAGCGCGTGGTCAAGCTTCTGGTGGGCGACAGGCTGGGTTGTCCGCTTAAATCGAGGCTTATCCGAAATCAATAAAGCTGCATTCTAATTCAATACCTTTCGGTTAAGCTCCTCTCTTTAAAAATCAGACTGGAAAAAAGTATCTGAATGTATTGAAACTTCGTAAGCGCAAATCATGGCGAAAGTCTTAACCAAAAGGTATTGTATCTGTACCGTAATAAAAACGCAGTAATCCGCTACAGACAAATTACAATTCGTGGATTTTTGTCCCAGGTAGAGCAAGATATTCGTTTTTTTGGACAAGTTTAACTTGAAATTTTGATGCGAGTAGATGCCATTGTTGTTCGTCTAAATCAACCCACTTAACTAAAGCTATTCGCATTTGCTGATATGAGGGAGATGCTTGGACTGTTTTCATAAATACTTAAATTTGAAAAAAATATTTTAAGCGATCGCATTTTAAATCGGCAACCAGGAAATATCTGTACCACCTAGTGCAATCTCTTTTTACCAATGAGAAAATGCGATCGTAACGTTTGTCAAGTAATCTTTAACTATACTATCCTTATTTCATGTTTGCTATTTTTCAATTATTTTTTTGCAAGGTTTTGAATTGATTTGAGGGTATTTTCGTCTATTAAACTTTTGCTAATATTTCCTCTTAATTCTTCTACATTTATATTTTTTGCAAGGTTTTGAATTGATTTGAGGGTATTTTCGTCTATTAAACTTTTGCTAATATTTCCTCTTAATTCTTCTACACTTATATTTTTTGCAAGATTTTGAATTGATTTGAGGGTATTTTCGTCTATTAAACTTTTGCTAATCAAAGAAGACAAAAGTTCTGGACGAGCCTGCGACAAATCGCTAAGTTTAGAAATACTCTCTAATAATGATGATTTTTGGTCTTGCTGAATGACCTCTAATAATTTTTCATAAACTGTTTCCTCAGCAATGTTTTCTTCAGCTACTGCATTTGCTTCTTCTATTGATCTTGGATTTAGCTCAACTCCTAGCTTATCGTTAGCTATTTCATAAAATCGTTGCGTTTGATACATCCAGAATGATTGTTGAACTTGCTCGTGAAATTCACGCCTAAGCTCTAAATGGGGAGAAACTATTTTTCCCTCTTTTTTAGTCCACCAATCATCTTTACTATCTCTTGTAACTAAAATTATTGGGCAAGATTTCGCTTTAGCAAAATCTAAAACCTGCTTCCAAATTATAAAGTCTCCATACTTTTCC
>Ga0115849_10046_pt1 | contig 14499 bp, 10 predicted proteins | sample InSIn3SAF170_FD_83863 | JGI IMG/M metagenome (GOLD analysis project Ga0115849, IMG submission 83863) | reverse complement strand
CCTACAAGTGCTTCTACGTGCTGGTGGATTAGTGGATGAACTAAATCGGTTTGTCCCAGATGCTTATTCATTCGTCTTCGATGGACAATCAGGACGCTTGGATCATGCGCTGGCAACATCTAGCCTAAATTCTCAAGTCACGGATGTTACCGAGTGGCAGATCAACGCTGATGAACCCAGAATTCTTGACTACAACCTTGAATTTAAAGGTGCGGGTCAGTCGCCAGACCTTTATACACCAACACCTTACCGTTCATCTGACCACGACCCAGTTATTGTTGGCATGAATTTGTCTAGTCCCATAACAACAACTAATGGCGGTAATGGCAACGATACGCTCAACGGTGCGTCTGGTAGAGATCAAATTAATGGGAGTAACGGCAATGACAGCCTCAGTGGTGGTAATGGCAACGATATTCTCAACGGTGGTAATGGTAACGATATCCTGCTAGGGCAAGTTAGTAACGATAGTCTGATTGGCGGTAACGGTGATGACCTGCTATATGGGGGTTTGGGTAATGACACTCTACTTGGTGGTAGAGGGATTGACAGATTTATGGTCGCTCCTGGTGATGGCACTGACACTATCAGCGACTTTACAAATCAAGATTTGATTTATTTACCAGAAGGTCTGAGTTTTGGACAACTGAGCATTACCCAAGGCACTGGAATTAATGCAAATAACACCTCAATTGGTATCCAGAATGGTGAAATTCTGGCAATTTTAGCGGGAGTGCAAGCTAGCACAATTACATCTGCCGATTTTATGCCTTGCTAGCACCTTAATTGACTAACTTACATCTTGCACGTCCGCCAAGGAATAAATTCCTTGGCTAATAGCTAAAGTCGACTAAACTCGACTAGCTGAAAAAGTGCGTGTTGTATAGTCCGTTTTAACGGACTTGAGTTATTAGCCTTGAACTTAAGTTCAAGGCAGGTGGAGCACAAAGTGCAAGATATGACCTAGGGAATAAAACACTCCTTGGTTCTGGTTCTGGCAGTTATTTAAATTGCAGTCAAGGGAGACTCAAAGACTCGACGCTGAAGTTCAAAGACTTACTAATGAGACTCAAGCACTCAATGATGAAATTCAAAGACTCACTGATGAAACTCAAGCACTCAATGATGAGATTTAAAAGCTTAATCATGAGGCTCAAATACTCGCCCACGAGACTCAAACACTCGCCGACAAGGCTTAAATACTCGTCGACAAGGCTCAAACACTCGCCCACGAGACTCAAGCACTCACCCACGAGGCTCAAACATTCAATCATCAAGTTCAAACACTCACTGATGAGACTCAAGCACTCACTGATGAATCACTGAGATAGGCATTGTCCGCCCTACAACTGTTTTCTACTCCCTAATCCCTGACCCCTGACCCCTAATCCCTAACCCCTGATAAAGAAACTTTTATGGCAAGTATTCAAGAACCTATCCGCTTTGCAACATTCAACGCTTCACTAAACCGTAACAGCGAAGGTGAATTATTAACTGATCTGTCAACTCAAAACAACGCTCAAGCCCAGAATGTAGCTGAAATTATCCAGCGCAGTAATCCAGATGTTGTCCTAATTAACGAGTTCGACTTCGATTCAAACGGTACAGCCGCACAGCTTTTTCAAGAAAATTACTTATCCAAAAGCCAAAACGGAGCTTCCCCTGTTGACTACTCTTATCGCTATGTTGCTGCTGCTAATACGGGTATTGCCTCTGGCTTTGACTTAGACAACAACGGTACTACGGTAACAAATCCCGATGAACCTGGATATGGCAACGATGCTTTTGGATTCGGCAACTTCCCAGGTCAATTTGGCATGGCGCTGTATTCCAAATACCCTATTGATACCGATAACATTCGTACTTTCCAAAACTTTCTTTGGAAAGATATGCCAGGTGCATTGCTACCTGACGATCCAAATACATCTACAGCCAACGATTGGTACTCACCAGCAGAACTTGAGGCAGTTCCCCTTTCTTCTAAAAGTCACTGGGATGTGCCGATTAATGTTGATGGCAAGATTATTCATGCCTTAGTTAGTCATCCGACACCACCTGTATTTGATAGCGATGAAGACCGTAATGGCAAGCGTAACCACGATGAAATTCGTTTCTGGTCAGATTACATAACTCCAGGACAAGGCGATTATATCTACGACGATAACGGCAAAGTTGGCAATCTTACTTCTGGAGCAAGCTTTGTGATCATGGGTGATCAGAATGCCGATCCGTTTGATGGCGACAGCACCAATAACGCCATTCTGCAATTACTCGATAATGAGCTAATTAACACTAGCGCCACACCTACAAGCGCCGGAGGAATTCAACAAGCCGAGCTGCAAGGTGGCGTTAACGATACTCACACAGGTAATCCAGCATTTGACACCACAGACTTTGCGGAACCTCCTGGTAACTTGCGCGTAGATTATGTATTACCCTCAAATAACTTAGAAATTACTAATGCTGCTGTATTTTGGCCACAGAATAGCGATCGCCTATTCGATCTCGTAGGTACATTTGACCCAAACTTACCCGGCGGTTTTCCTAGCTCAGATCACCGCTTAGTATGGGCTGATATCTTGGCTACATCCCCTACTCCCCAAACCACAGTTGTTAATGTGGACTTTTTGGGACAAGCAACTTTCCCTACGGGTTCTGTAATTGAGGGAACTCAATTAGGAGGACTATCAGGAATTACTTATGATTCGAGTAAAGATGTTTACTACAGTATTTCCGATGACCGCAGCCAACTTAATCCAGCGCGGTTTTACACGCTTGACATTAATCTTAGTGACGGTGAACTTAACGCCGGAGATGTCACATTCGAGAACGTGACCACACTGTTGAATGCTAGCGGTCAACCGTTCGCGCCTACAAGCCTCGATCCAGAAGCAATTAGGCTGACTGACGATGGTACTATTTTTATCTCTTCTGAAGGAGATGTGGAAGCTAGTCCGCAAGTGAATCCCTTTGTTAACGAATTTTCACTTGCAGGAGAACAACTGCGGGAATTGCCAGTTCCCCAGAAGTTTTTACCAACAACAGGCGATCGCGGTATCCGCAATAATTTAGCTTTTGAAAGCCTAGCAATTACTCCTAATCAGAAATTTCTGTATACAGCCACAGAAAATGCCTTAGTACAAGATGGTGCGATCGCTACGCCTGAAAATGGTAGCCCTTCGCGGATCTTGCAATACAATTTAGTCACGGGCAAACCAGAAGCGGAATTTCTATATATAACTGATCCAGTTGCTGCGCCTCCAATTCCTGCTGATGAATTTAGTACGAATGGATTGGTTGAATTACTGGCGCTGGATAATAGTGGCACTCTGCTTGCTTTAGAACGGTCTTTTTCTGTTGGTGCAGGCAATAACATCAAACTGTACGAAGTGCGCTTGCAAGGAGCGACTGATATTAGTGGCTTTAATAGCGTTAACGGGCTTGAAGTAGAGGCAGTAGCCCAAAAAAGGCTGCTATTGGACTTCGCTGAACTGGGAGTACCATTAGACAATATTGAGGGCATTACTCTAGGAGAGACATTACCAGATGGACGGCAATCTCTGGTTGTTGTCAGTGATAACAATTTCAGTCCAACTCAAGTTACCCAGGTTCTAGCCTTTGCGGTTGATACAAATACTATTCCTGAAGTCTCTCCAGTATTGGAGACACCCCAAGTTATTGACCTGGATAATCCTCCTCAAGACCAGCAACCCGGCGACGCGGACGACCCAGCAATCTACGTTCACCCCACTGATGCGGCAAAAAGCTTGGTAATTGGGACACTGAAGGACGGCGGGTTATCAGTGTATGACCTCAATGGTAAGGTGACACAAACAATTTCACCTGGGGAACCTGGTGAGGTGCGCTATAACAACGTCGATCTGGTTTATGGCTTCAATCTTGGTGGGCAAAATGTAGATCTGGCGATCGCTTCTGACCGAGAAAATGACACGCTGGCTATTTTCAAGATTGACCCAACAACCCGCCAACTTACCAATGTTACTGACAACAATATTACTGGCTCAATCTTTGGGGTAGACGATGGCGAACAGACAGCTTATGGCTTAACGACTTATACAAGTCCTGTTTCTGGTAAGTCCTACGTCTTTGTCAGTCAGCGAGAAGGCAATCAAGTTGCTCAACTAGAGTTACTAGACGATGGGACTGGTCAAGTTAACGCCCAGATAGTGCGATCGCTTACTGTACCAATTCCAACTGGTGGTGAGCTGGAAGATGCTCAAGTAGAGGGGATGGTGGCAGACCGCGAACTTGGCTACCTGTATGTAGGTGAGGAAAAAGGAGGTATCTTCAAGTTCTCGGCTGAACCAGAGGGTGGAAATACAGGTAACTTAATTGAGGCAGTTAAGCCTGATGGTAGCAACTTAGCAGCTGATGTGGAAGGACTAACAATCTACTATGCTGCTGATGGTAAAGGTTATTTGCTTGCCTCTAGTCAAGGAGACAGCACTTATGCAGTATTCACACGCGCAGGCAATAACGATTACTTGGGCAATTTTGCGATCGGTAAATCTGGCGGCGTTGATTCTGTTGAGGAGTCTGATGGCGCTGATGTGATCAATGTACCACTTGGAGCGCAGTTTCCCTCTGGATTGTTGGTCGTTCAAGATGGCTCAAATGATCCTGCCGTTGTAGTCAATGATGACGGCGAAATAGCAAACGTCAGCAGCAATTTTAAGTTTGTACCTTGGCAGAACGTCGCCAATGCCTTCCCCAATCCCTTAGAAATTGACACTACCAGTTTTAACCCCCGCGACCCATTATTCAACACAATTAATGGTACAGATGATGCTGATAACTTAACTGGCAGTTTCAGAAGCGATCGCATTAATGGCTTGCAAGGTGATGACACAATTACAGGTCTACTGAGTAACGATTTACTTACAGGTGGGGGCGATAACGACACATTTGTAATTAATCTTGGTGATGGAATTGATACTATTACTGATTTTGGTGGTGTGGGAACAGGAAGCAACCCAACACAGAATGCGATCGCCGAGATCGATACAATTCAATTTCAGGGTGAGGAGTTAATTGCCAAAAATCTACTCCTAACTCAGACTGAAAGCGATTTAGTGATTTCGTTTGAAAATATTAATCATACTCAGGTCATCCTCAACAATTTCACTCTCGAAAATCTAGATAACCTCAATTCAAAAGGCAACATTTTATTTAACGAACAAAACCAAATTCAAGATAGCTTTGATGTCTTCAATGCAGACTGGCAACGGCAGCAGATTTTCAACCGTGATAGTGTTACGTTCCTCAATGATTTAGATAACACTACTAAAGGCTTTAATAATTCCCAAGACGTGATCAACGGTCAAAGCGGTAATGATTTGCTACGGGGGTTAAGCGGTAATGATTTGCTGCGGGGTGATACAGGTAACGATACTCTCTTGGGTGGCAAAGGTAGCGATCGCCTTTGGGGTGGAAACGATGATGATTTATTGAATGGCGGTAATGGCAAGGACACTTTACTTGGTGGAGTGGGTCAAGATCAATTAATTGGTGGTAAAGGCAGCGACTTGTTTTTATTGAGTGCAAGTCAGGGAGTTGACATTATTAGTGACTTCAAAATCAGTCAAGCAGACCGTATTGGCTTGGCAGATGGTCTAACATTTGAGCAGTTGGCGATCGCTCAGGGTATTGGCAGCAATGCGAATAACACCTTAATTAGTGTCCTTGGAGAAAATATTGCTATCATTACTGATCTTCAAGCTAGTAGCCTTAACAGCAACAATTTCATCCTTACTTGAAACAATAAGCTAGATTCACAAAATCTGCTGTTGAAACTAGCCGTAAATAGTAAATTCAGTAGTCGCTGAAAGCTTACTTACAGAACCACTTTGGCAATTTTTTGTTTAGCAGCTGCGTACGCTGGAAGTGTACGCAGCTTTGTTTTTAAGTAAGCAGACTGAATAAAGTACCGATAACCAGAGGCGGTAGTAGCAAATCCATTAGGAACATTTACTCTTTTACTCTTTGCCTTAGCTATTGGATCATTTCTCTTAACTCTTAAGAAACACATTCTATAGCGATCGCCTAAAAACCAGATGATTTTTCTGTAGAAGGGATCTTCACTCGCAAATTAAGTTCTTGTAGCTGATTGTTCAACTGTCTTTGGCGCTTAATCAAAGCTTCAAAGTCTGCCCTTGTTGCTAAGTCTGCCCTATTGTTGGGGACGATTTGATTGATCTGGTCTAGACAGGCATTTAAGCCAGCAGCGAATTCATTGCGAGTCAGCGATCGCTCACCCTGGTATGTGCCGTTGAGATACCCAGATAGACAACCGCGTTGAGCAGTTGCATTGCTGAAATTAGGAGATTCTTGTGCTAAAGTTTTTGATGGATAAAAGCCAATTCCCGCAAGCGCTAAGGTTGTTGCGAAGGTAGCTAAATTTACTAAATTCATAATTGATAAAATCTTAGGCATCGCTCAAAGTTCTCTAAAACCGCTTCTTAAAGTTAACAAAGCCTCTTCGGGGTAGTGATAAGTGAGTAGTGAGCAGTGAGGATTTTTTATACTTACTCCTTGTCTGTTCACTTCATTTTTACTCACTTCTTGTCTCTTCACTTAGTAACCTTTCTCCAAATTTGGCTAGCATTACATGAAGGACGTTTTATCTCTCCATTTTAAAATCCTTGTCATTACACCTTCAGCAACGCGAATCAATGCTTACCCGTATTAAAGACATAGCAACAAAATTAGCACCTCGCCTGATTGAAATTCGCCGCCATATTCACAGTCACCCAGAGTTGAGTGGTGAGGAGTACCAAACAGCTGCTTTTGTCGCTGGTGTGCTGTCTGCTAACGGTGTTCATGTGCAAGAAGGAATAGGTAAAACTGGCGTTGTTGGTGAAGTGCAAGGAACTAGCAGTGATTCGCGCTTGCTAGCAATTCGTACTGATATGGATGCCCTACCAATTCAAGAACGTACTAATTTAGAGTATGCTTCTCGAAAAGCGGGAATCATGCACGCCTGTGGTCACGATGTCCACACGACAGTAGGATTAGGAACGGCAATGATCTTGTCTCAAATAGCGGATGAATTGCCAGGGAATGTGCGGTTTTTGTTTCAGCCAGCTGAGGAGACTGCTGTAGGAGCTAGCTGGATGATTCAAGATCGGGTGATGGAAAAGGTTACGTCCGTTTTATCTTTGCACGTTTTTCCTTCAATTGAGGCTGGATCAGTTGGCATACGCTATGGAGCGTTGACGGCGGCGGCGGATGATTTAGAAATTATCATTGTTGGGGAATCCGGGCATGGTGCTAGACCTCATGAAGCGATTGATGCGATCTGGATTGCATCGCAAGTAATTACTACACTCCAGCAAGCAATTAGCCGGACACAAAACCCGTTACGCCCATTAGTATTGAGTATTGGGCAAATTAATGGTGGGAGAGCGCCAAATATAATTGCAGATCAAGTGAAATTGCGGGGAACTGTGCGATCGCTTCATCCCGAAACTCGCACAAATTTACCCACCTGGATTACTCAAATTGTCTCTAATATTTGTGACTGTTACGGCGCTCGTTATCAAGTTAATTATCGTCCTGGTACACCAGGAGTCCAAAATGATTTAGCTTTATCTCAGTTGTTGCAGACAGCAGCTGAAGAAGCTTGGGGAAGCGATCGCGTACTCGTATTGCCCGAACCCTCTCTCGGTGCAGAAGATTTCTCCTTATATTTAGAACACGCTCCTGGTGCTATGTTTCGGCTAGGAGTTGGGTACAAAGATCGAGCTATTAATCACCCTCTACACCATCCTCAGTTTGACGTGGATGAATCTGCTATTGTGACTGGTGTTGTGACTTTAGCTTATAGTGCTTACAAGTATTGGCAATAGAAGGAGTAGAGAGCAGAGGAGCAGGGGTGCAGGGGTGCAGGGGTGCAGAGGAGCAGAGGAGCAGAGGAGCAGGGGAGCAGGGGAGATTTCTAGCCAGTAGCACTTATACCGTCTTCCACAAGAAGGATGCAGCGTTTATTGAGTGGTTGATATTCTGACAACTAATAACGATTAAATCACAATTCAAGTAATCAAATTATGGCATCACCCACACCACTACAAGGTACTGACTTAGTTGACTGCGCTAGAGCCAACGCCAAGCAGGGCATTGAAACTGCTGCTCTTCAGTGTGGCTATGGTGCAGACCTTAATACTTTTGCGCGAGAACTAAAGCAAGCTTGTCAGCAAATGAATTTACAAGTTAAAGAACTTAGTGAGTTAATTACAGACCAAGAGATGCTTCTTCAACTGGGTACTGGTGAAATAGTTGCACCTGATACAGCATCTGAACTTTAAAGTTTTTAGCTATAAAATATGTGCAAGAAAAAGTCTTTTATCTATTAATTAAGTCCAATCTTTTGCTCTTTACCCCAACCCTTTTTTGATCTACAATCCCAAAATTAACCGCGCTAAGTTGAAATAAATTAAGACACCAAAGACATCAACAGCTGTGGTGATAAATGGTGCTGACATTAAGGCTGGATCTAAACGCATTAGCCGAAACAAAAACGGTAGCGTTGAACCTGAAACAGATGCCAAAACAGAAATTGCTAGTAGACTAACACCAACGGCGATCGCCACTGATAATTTTTTTTGGAGAAAGTAAGCCCATACAGTCGCTACTACGCCTAACATTGAGCCAAGTAAAGCTCCGGCGATTCCTTCGCGCACAATTACCTGGATTGGTTGCATTCCTCTGATTTCATCAGTATTCATACCTCGAATCACAACTGTCGACGACTGAGCGCCTACATTGCCACCAGTACCAACAAGTAAAGGAATAAACGCGGCTAAAGTAACGACTTTTGCTAAAATATCTTCTTGACTTTTAATAATCGTGCCTGTAACTGTATTAGTTAAAAGTAATACAAACAGCCAAACAACACGCTTCCGAGCAACAGTAAATAAATCAGTTTGAAAATAATTATCACCACTAGATTGCACACCACCACCCACTGCATAAATATCTTCGGTGGTTTCTTGCTCTAGGATGTCAATCACATCATCAACTGTGACAATACCAACAAGACGCTGTTCTCGATCAACTACTGGTACAGCCAAAAAGTCATATCGCTGAATTACCCTTGCTACTTCTTCTTGATCTGTATCTGTGTAAACAAATACAGCTTCCGTCGTCATAATTTCCCCAATCGTTTCCTGGGGTTGAGCTGTGACTAATTCCCGTAGTGACAAAGTTCCAGTTAAGCGCCTTGCAGCATCAGTCACATAAAGGTAATAGATCGTTTCTGTAACATTAGCTAAACAGCGAATTTGCTCTAGTGCTTGAGTTACAGTAAAGCCTTCTTTGAGGGAAATTAACTCTGGTGTCATGATTCGTCCAGCAGTATCGGGTTGATAACCCAATAATTGGGCAGTTGCTTGGCGTTCATCGGGGCTAAGTTGTTCGAGCAGACGATTAACGATTTTTGCTGGTAGCTCATCAAATAATCGCACTCGGTCATCGGGCGACATTTGATCTACGATATCGAGGACATCTTGACGCTTAAATTCTTCAATTAATGCTTGTTGCACATTGGAATCAAGATGTTCATAAACCTCGATCGCCTCACTTTTGGACAGCAAGCGGAACGCAAGCGCTTGGATCGCTTCTGGTAAGCCTTCGATTGCTTCGGCAATATCCGCAGGCTGCACGGGAACCAAGATTGCTTTTGCTTCCTGCAAATCTCCCTGTTCCAGCAGCGCTTGAAGCTGATTTCGGACTAAATCTCGCAGTTCTTGACGTGAGAAATCCTGGAGGGTTGAGGATAAATTGTTAGTTTCAGTCAAAGTCTACCCTCCTCTTACCAGTGGAATGAAGGTTGCTGCTTTTAGTCTAGGGGATTACAAGGTAGTTTTCAGATTAATTCCGGCTATTTTCCCGCGTAAATGAGCGCTAATGCCGAATTGTCTAGTCTTAGTGCTAGAAACGAAGTGAATAGAAGTAATAATGAGCGTAAGTTTTAACCCTGTAACCAGGCAACAATACCAAAGGCAAGAAATAAAAAGCCTCCTACACCTGTAAGTGTGCGCTCAGAAATACGCCCTGCTATCATTCGTCCGCCAATAACAGCGATCGCCGTACAAATCGCATGACCAAGAATAGCACCAGTTGTCACACCTATCGGATTATTACCTGCTGCCAGAGCAATCGTAGCAAATTGAGTGCGATCGCCCCACTCTGCCAAAAATGTGAGGATAAACGCTTCTAAACAAATTTCTAGTTGAGTTTGTTCTCCGAGCGAATTAAATTCAGCCTTCTCTACTACTTCTGTTGCTTCTAATACCACTTCTGCATCACACGAAGCAGCAGGCATTACGCTTGCTTGATACAGCAGCTTAAAACCAAAGCCAATAAACAAAACAATTTCGGCGTAATGAATATAAACTTGTGGGAATAAAGATACTGCTTGTCCCACCGCTACAGAAAGCACCGTCATTGCAGCTAGAGCCGCTAGCACACTTGCAAATATCAGCCGTCGCGAGTGGCGCATAGCCAAAATTACGGCGATAAAAAAGGTTTTATCCCCTAGCTCTGAAACCGCAATTAGCAATAAACCGGCAGTAAAAGCTGACAGCAACGTGAGCAAGCTCCTCAGAATTAAATAACTTTCTTGAGTGAGCTTGATAAGTGCCATAAGACCTCACCAAGCTCACAGTTTGTCTGTGAACTCAGTGAAGGTCTCACTCCCAAGTTGACGGTTCAGCCCAGTTTATCTGATTACTGAATCGAGCTAATACTTGTCATCTGAACCAGGCTATTGTTGCCAGTATGTTGATTCAGACAGACTGGCTTAGTTGTTAAACCAGCAGCTACTCCCCTTCATCGCTGAGTCATTATACATCTGTCATGGGGTAGAGTACAAGCGAGAACGAATAAAGGGCAAGTGAAGATAAGAATTCATTACCTGATCGCTCTATCTCAATACTTGCGCTCCTTTGGCTCAAACAAAGTAATATTTACTGGTCGATACTGTAGATCAATGCCAGCAGGTGAATAGTAAGCCATTGTGTGTTTGAGAAAATTAGTATCGTCTCGTTGGGCGTAATCCTCTCGGAAATGAGAGCCGCGACTTTCTAGACGATTGAGAGCTGATGTCAAAATTAGCTGTCCTACAATTATTAAGCTCCGTAGTTCTAAGGCTTCAATCAGTTCAGTATTCCAGCAACTACCCTGATCATCTAAATATATTTGCTGGTATTGCTGTTGTAGTTTTTGTAATTGGTCTAAGCCTTCACGCATTAATTCAGGTGTACGAAAAACACCGCAATGCTTGGTCATGCAATCTTGAAAAGCCTCACGGACTTGGGCAATTCGGTAATGTCCCGGCTGCTCTAGCAGCGCTTGAATTTGTTGTTGAGCTTCGGTAAGATAGCGTTGCTCATCTATAACCGGATGCTTGCGATTTTGAACAAACTGTGCCATGAAAGCTCCAGTTTTGCGTCCATAAACTACACACTCTAATAAAGAATTGCTGCCAAGCCGATTTGCTCCATGCACAGAGACACAGGCACATTCGCCAGCTGCAAAGAAGCCGTCAATTAGAGAATCTAGCCCACTCCGCACTTGACCATCAATATTTACGGGAATTCCCCCCATAGAATAGTGAACCGTAGGTCTGACTGGGATAGGCTGATGCACAGCGTCAATGCTGACTAGCCGATGCGCTTCTTCCCAGCAGAAGGGAACTCGGCTCATAATTTTTTCTTTGCCCATGTGACGCAAATCGAGATGGACAAAGGAGCCACCAGCACTGCCATCAGGATGAATACCACGACCAGCTAGAATTTCCTGCGCGATCGCACGAGAGGTAATATCACGCGGCGCTAGTTCCATGCGGCTAGGCGCATAGTTAGCCATAAAGCGATCGCCCTCACTATTAATGAGATACGCTCCCTCGCCGCGCACCGCTTCGGAAATCAGTACCCCAACCGGATATAAGCCAGTAGGATGAAACTGGACAAATTCCATATCTTCTAATGGCAACCCGGCGATCGCTGTCATTGCCAAACCATCCCCAGTCGAGGCATAGTCATTCGAGGTAGTATTGTAGACGCGACCATAGCCACCTGTCACAAACATCACCGCCTTCGCCCGTACCACTGCTAGCTCTCCATCTAGAATGCGGTACATTACTACACCCTTTGCCCCACCGTCTTCTAAAATTAGGCGCATCACATACCACTCGTCGTAAATCTGTACGCCGTACCGCCGCAGATTATTAACCAGTTCGTGTAAAATGGCATGACCAGTCTTGTCTGCCGCGTAGCAAGTACGGTTGTGGGAATGTCCGCCAAAAGCACGTTGGGCAATTCGACCATCTGGCAAGCGGGAAAACAGCACTCCCATGTGTTCTAGGTCAATTACCACGTCTGGGGCTTCGCGGGCGAGGATTTCTACTGCATCTTGGTCTGCTAAGTAGTCTGAACCTTTAACAGTATCAAATGCGTGGGCTTCCCAACTGTCAGCAGAATCTACATTTTTTAGTGTTGCTGCAATTCCGCCTTGGGCAGCGACTGAGTGGGAACGAATCGGGTGGGTTTTGGCAACTAAAGCAACATTTAGATTCGGGTCAGTTCGGGCAATTTCGACCGCCGCGCGGCATCCCGCCAATCCACCCCCAACAATAATAATGTCGTGTTCTAACATGAGGAAAGCTGATATCTAAAATTTCTTTTGTTATATCTTGGTTTACAAAAAAACTTCCTCACCAAGAAGGCAAGGAAGTTTTTTAGCAAGGATGAAGACTAAATCATCCTTCATTTTACCCCTAGCGAAGAAGTAAAGTGCATATTTCATCCTTTTTGTCAAGTACTTGCTTGTACAGGTCGTTGTTGGGATACATTGCCAGGCATAGTTTCCATTTTTGTCTGTGCATCTACAGGAGAAACTTCTATGTGATTGAATAAGGTTGTCACGAAGGCAAACAGCAAGAAGGGTAGCGACAGCAATATAATCAGTCCAACGGTTGCTAAGGCGTATACAGGTCTTCTTGCACCCATCATTGCCATCGCCGAGGCCAAACTTAAGGCAATGGTAATTAGCCAAATAATGATTTGACCATAGATATCGCCAAAGGTCAGGGTACAGACAAAGCGGTACTTTTGGATATCATTCATGACATTTCCTGCAAAATTCTTTCAAGATTTTGAATTAAAGCTCTGTCTGTGTTGTAAACGATTTCTAAATATTTTTGACATATTTGCAACAGGACTTTACAGTCTATGGCAGTTGGCTCAGCATATAGTCGCGTTTATGACTAAGGATAGATACATCATATAAAGCGCAGATAGTAGCGATCGCTAAAACGAAATTTCCACTTTAAAAAGTTGCACCTTTTAAGCTGAAAATGCAACACACTTACAATTTAGCGAGTAATTATTTTTAGAAGTATCTGATTCTATACGTTCATAGAGAAAAGTTTTACAAGGAAAATTTATTCATTCCAAAACTTACTTGTAGAGGAAGCAAGCCAACTCAGAAAATATTAAAAACAGCTACAAAGGTTCAAATAATTCTGAGTTTATCTGCCAAAAAGGTAAGACGATATTATAAAAATAACAATTAATCAGTTATCTTCTAAAATGTTATGTTTATTAGGAAGACAAGTGTACTATTGCACTTGTAATTTCTCAATGAAAGAGATGCGGCTATTTATTGCTAAACTCAGGACAATAATATTTAGTAGCTAAAGTGCTGACTACAGAGGCATTAAATATATTTACTTTTTCATAGTTTTCACTAGCTTGATTTTGTTGAATTTCCTCTATGGAAAGTCCTTCTTTTAATTCATTACATACATTTTTTGCTTCACTGATGCCTTGTTCTGGGGTTTTTTCAGCCCTTGCTAGCAAATTATCACGCACATCTGGAAAATTACTGACAGTGCGTCTGTAGTCTTCAAGAAATGCTTGGTCATTGTTGACAGTCTTAGCCTGTGCTGTCGGTACAGATTCCGTAATCTTGCAAACTGACTCTGATAAGTCTATAACCTGACCTGACGAGGTAGTCATAAAACAAGCATAATCAGGTTCTTGAGCGATCGCCTTTAAGTGTAAAACTGGTACAAAAGAAATGACAGCAGCAGATAAAGTAGCACTTAAATGTAATAATCTCATCATGTCACCAAAAGTTGTTTTCCTTTTTAGGATTCCCAACTTTGGAGACTTACTAACAGGTAGACTATAAAAAATATGACTTACGTAGCTAGACTATATAACCGCTATGTGCATAAATATTTCAGAAGCGGGTGCAGCTAGAAGATACGTAAGTCTTGATTACAATAATTTAGGCAGTGTAATCAAGCTTTTCTGCCAAAATTATCTAAAGTTACTCTTATTCAAAAGTATTAATTACCAATAGCGATTATCCGGCGTAACGGAACCATTTGGCATAGTTGTTAGCCTGAATTTAGCACCTCTAAAATTGGTAAACAACATTTTGGCTCCTTTTAAGTTTGCACCCTCTAAATTG
>Ga0115849_10044_pt1 | contig 14777 bp, 15 predicted proteins | sample InSIn3SAF170_FD_83863 | JGI IMG/M metagenome (GOLD analysis project Ga0115849, IMG submission 83863) | reverse complement strand
GGCACCCAGATCTGTGGCACCTTGAAGAAAGTGCGCCCAATGCGGTTGGTAAGCTCCTGCAAGGCTCCGAACGGGCAGAGCCAGCCGCAGAAGGCGCCCCGCGCCCAGAACAGCATCGACACGGCAACCGCTGACCACAGGAGGAAGACCAGGGGAGACAGCAGGAAATAGTCCCAGCTGAAGCCGGTGATCAGCGCGTTCGTGAAGGTCAGAACGTTGACCACCGAGAGCTGCGCCGTCACCCACCAGCCGAGCCAGAGCAGCGTGAAGGTCAGGAACGCCAGCCGGACGCGGTCGTATAGCCGGGGCCGCTTCACCAGCTGGTGCTGGAAGAAGAAGATCCCGGTCAGGACCCCGAGCGCCGTCCCGAGGATCGCGATATCAACCGTCGAGCTGCGCCAGATCCGTTGCCATAACGGCTGCTCAGGAGCGCTGGTGATTTGTGCTGGAGATTGGGGTGCCTGGGCAGGAGCTGCCTGATTTGTGGCATCCTCTGCAGGGATGTCCGGTGTGTCGGCCACGACGGCGCGCTGTTCGGTCCTGACATAACGCTCGGGAACCTGATAGGGAGCGTCGAAGGTCAGGAAGGCCTTGTCGCGCGCGCCGACGGACCGCTGCACGAGCAGCTGAATGCGCCACGGTTCCACCGGGTTCAGTTCGGTCCCTTCCGGGACGGCAAAAATGGAAATTTCCTGAAAACGGGGTGCCCCGTCGGCTGCGATCTGGTTGATCCGCTCGTGATTGCGGTCGCGGAAGCGGATCGTCTCCTGGTCCTGAATGACCTCGATCCGATCGAAGATGCCGCCCCGGACGTAGCCGGATCCCTTGAAGCTGTAGGTTCCGTTGCCGGCAACCAGAATTGCCTGCTGGCCTGGTTTGAGGCGCTGACGGAGGCGGTCGTAAGCGGTCTCGCCCAGGAGCGAGCGCCCGATCGTCGGCGCACTGACCAGAGCGGTGTAGAGGTCGATGAAGGTGGCATCCGGTTCCCCCAGCTCCGGCCGCGCGACAGCAGCCTCATTGCCCGACCGGACGAAGGCCTCATTGATGTCGCCAACGGTCAGGTGAAGACGGCGCACCGAGCCCTCGCCGATCAAGCTTTCCCAGTCACGGATTTCCTCAGTCGTCAGGTCGAGGGTTCGCGCCGGCGGCGGAATGGCGGCGGTGACTTCAGGCTGCGCACCGCCAAGACCGCGCAGTTGAGCGACACGGCTGGCTGACCGCATGATGCTGTCGCCCATCACCAGGACGGTGACCGTGGCGCCGCTTACGATGTCCACCGACGTGCCGGTGTCGGTGGCGGACGATGGTCGCAGCGCATTACGACCGATATAGCCATCGATGAACGCGTTAATTTTACGCTCGGGAATGCCGATTAGAACAATCGGTTCCTTGTGCTCAACCAGCCTGGCTCCCGCTATCGTGCCATCCAGAGCGAGGCCGACTACGATATGGATCGGCTTGCCGGAATACCCGACGGCGTTGACGAAGTCGGAGTTTAGAAAAGCGTAGCCGAGCAAACGGTCGCCCCGGTAGGCCGGGGCCACCGGCGGCGATCCCTGCGGCGGGCCGAAGCGGTCTGCCTCCGGGAAGACATGGGCGGGTTCCACCATCTCGAGAAAATTTACCAGATTGGCCGCCCGCTGCGCCGACGATGGAGCCGGCAGCATGCAGGCCATGACGATCACCGTGAAGGTCAGCAGTATGAGCCGGACTTTGCCTGTCATGAAGCCACCTTCAACTGGGATGATATCGCAGAAAACGGGCTCTTGCAGAGTATCTGCCCGTTGATCAGTATCAGGAAACAGTATTTGGAGAGCGTGTGATGGCATCGTCCTTCAGCCTGACTTCCTGGCGCATTTCCTCGGTAGAGGAGCTTATGGCTATGGCCGAAGCGCAGGAACAGCGAGCTGCGGCGCGCTATGATCAGCTTGCCGAGTGCATGGACCGCTTCGGGAGCCCGGAAACGGCCGCCCTGTTCCGGCGGCTGGCAGCCATGGAGCGGGAGCACGTCGAAGCCCTGTCCGGCTGGAGCGGTTCCGCGCTCCCGCATGGGAGGATTCCGGACGGCTTGGGAGAGGGAACAGCCACTGACAGTGACGAAGTTCCCGCATCGCTGACCCCTTACCGGGCGCTGGCGCTTGCGGTCCGCAATGAGGAGCGGGCCTTCAGTCTGCTGACCTATATTGCGGCACATGCGCAAACATCCGACATACGCGCCCACGCCGAGGCGCTGGCTCTCGAGGAACTCCAGCATGTGGCGCTGCTGCGCGCTCAGCGACGCAGGGCATTCCACGCCGAGCGCCACGGTGCGCGTGATCATGAGAGGGACATCGGGGCCGCTACACACTCCTTTGCCGACCTGCGGAAAGTTGCCGGAAAGTTGCTGTCCCGCATGCTTGAGGCCCATGAGGGTCTTGTTCGAGAAATGCTGGCTACCGGAGATCAGGAGGCCGCGGATCTTCTGTCCCGCCTTGCCAGTGATGAACTGGCCGAAGCCCGGCGGCTTGGCGTTCACTGCTCCGGGTCTGAAGCTCAGACTGCCGGAAAGGACAGTACGATAGGATCGGCTGCACCGTACTCCGAAGCAATGCGACCGGTCGAGGATATGGTTGATATCCTCCTGGCTGTTGCCGAGCGCAGCAAGGACGAAGAGGTTGTGCGCGAGGCACAGCGGCTGGGCGGTCTTGCAATCACCTGGCTGGCAGAGCTGCGGGCATATCTTGAAGCGACTGCTTGAAGCCCAAAAGACGGTCATTCTTCACTCGTTCAACCCCAGGGGGATTGTCTACGCTCCTATGGCACAGACCCGCAGCGAGAAGCCGACCGACTTCTCACTGCGGGTCTGTGCCGCGACTGAGGAGGCTCAGGAATTTTGCTTCAGATAAGCAATGATGTTCTGCCGCTCCGCTTCGTTCTTAATGCCCGGAAATGCCATCTTGTTACCGGGAATGAAGCCCTTCGGGTCGGTGAGGTATTTGTCGAGACTCTCCTCGGTCCATGTTACATCACCCTCCTTGACGGGCTTGGAGTATGAGAAGGCGTCCACGGCCCCGGCTTTGCGGCCAACGACGCCGTGAAGATTGGGTCCTACCCGATTCGCTCCTCCCTGCTCGACCGTGTGGCAGGCCTTACACTTGTTGAAAGCCTTTTCTCCGGCGGCCGCATCTCCTTGAGCCGACGCGATTGAAGCCGGAGTTGCGGCGAGTAGCAAAGCAGCAATCAAGATGGCGTTCTGTATCATCATTCTTTATTCTTCCTTGCAGTTGTTGGTGCAGTTTGCACGATCATCCACTGCTTGATAGGCGCGCACCGCAGCATCAAGAAGCTCATTTCAAGAATACACACTACAATGGCATACTTTTACAAAACATGGTTTCAGTAACTTCCATTGCTAATCTGCATTTTCTGATTGAAAAACAGGTATTTATTTATAGTTAGCTATTTGATATTATTGTAAAATCGTTGAGTATAGAAATCGCTTTTATCCTAAAGGATCTTGGTATCCTCTCCTTTCTGCAGCAGTAGCAACAAATACCTACAGGTCCTATAATAGGAGACATCTAAGTAGCTGTCGTTGCTCCAGGGCAAACTTTCCGGGAAAATACATGCGAGACAGCGTATTTCATGGAAGGTATCTGAGATGGACCCCGTTGGTGAGACAACCCAGGTGGCAGGTTAAGCGAGAGTCCCGCGGGATCATTGCGCCGTGTTGATGCCGGGCATCGGTGTCGGCGCGAGCTGCAGGGTAACCGCAATGTTTTCAATTTCCAAATCCTTGTTGTTGATGCCGGTGCGCATGGGGGCGAAGGTGAGCATCTCCTGGTTTGTCGAGCCTGCTCGGCAAACGAGGGGAGCGGAACCGTTCGGCGCAGCCGATCGTCCCGATGTCCACGGGCATTGCATTTCGTAGATCTGCCGAGGTGTCCGGTAACCATGGGCGTTGTGTTGCTTCGTTGTATAACTCCCGTAGACCTCATTCGAGCCTTGACCGGCAAACACCCGATCAGGCCTACTTCGCTCCGCTTCCGCAGATCGCGGTGGCTTGAACCTCGCAGGCGCTCCACTTATCCGCTCAAAAATCTGTTCAGAAAAGCGGAGCCACCTCAGACCGCTGAAGGGCCAACATGGAAAAGATGCCGAGGCAGGTCTGGTCCGACGAAGACCCCCGCCGTTGGAAAACGGCGGGGCAATTGAACTAGAAATCTATGATGCGGATATGAGGATTGGCGGTTTCGCTGGAGCGTTGATGGGGTACTGTTTCCCTCGCCGACCATTCGAAATCGTTTATGATCCCTCATGCCTCGTGAAAAAAATCTACCCGGCCGTCATCAAGGTCGTAGCGGGCACCCATGATCTTCAGCCGACCGGCACGCTGACGTTCTGTCAGAAGCTCGGAGAGACTTAAGCCAGCGGCGACCCGACGCACGTTCTCGCGGACGGCGGCGTCGAGCAACTCGTCATGATTTCCCCCCGCGCGCGCTACCTGCCTAGCTTTGAGCACAGCCGGAATGATCGGCTCAACCATATGTCCGATCCGGCCTGGGAGCGTTGTGCTGTGTTCGACCACCTCAAGCGCTGCGGCAACCGCCCCACAGCGCTCGTGGCCCAGGACGAGGACCAAAGGAACGCCAAGTTCTGCCACGGCGTACTCGATACTACCTTGCGCCGTAAGGTCAACCGTGTTGCCGGCATTACGGATGATGAACAACTCACCAAGACCTCGACCAAACAAGATCTCTGGAGAAACGCGCGAGTCGGAGCAGCCAACCAGAACGGCGATTGGAGCTTGCGCCTTGGCTATCTCAAGCCGGCGCGCCCCATCATGCTTGGCTGTCGATGATTGGTCGGCGACAAAGCGATCGTTGCTTTCTTTAAGAAGGGTCAGCACCTGATCCGGCGTCATCTCAGTGCGATTACCGGTAGCGGCGAATGCGTGGGGCATGCTCACCCCGACCATCAAACCCGCAGCGCCACAGCAGGCATGCCGCAGGAGATCTCGCCGTTCGATGAAATGTGGCTTCATGGTGTTTCCTCCTCAAATCAGCTGCCGCGTTTCATTAGCCAAAAGGCAGATAATTCAACAGGTGAGAAACTGTAAAGATGCGGCAGATGGTTCAGTTGCTACGTGAGATGGACCCTATTGGTGAGACAACTGGGATAGCGGGTTAAGCGAGAGTCCCGCAGGATCATTGCGCCGTGTCGATGCTGGGCATCAGTGTCGGCGCGAGCCGCAGGGTAACCGCTATATTTTCAATTTCCAAATCCTTGTTGTTGCTGATGCCGGTGGGCATGGGGGCGAAGGTGAGCATTTCCCCGTTTGCCGATCTTGCTCGGGAAACGGGGGAAGCGGAACCGTTCGGCGCAGCCGATCGTCCCGATGTCCACGGGCATTGCCCTTCGTAGATCTGCCGAGGCGTCCGGTAGCCGTGCGCCTGATGAAGGCGTTCCTCGTTGTAAAAGTGCAGCCAATCTAGTCGGTTTCCTGCTGCCAGCCCCGTCGGCCCTTGTCGGCAAGGGACTGGATGTGACGATCGCGCTGCGTCGGGTCGGCGCCTGGTCCCGGAACTGCGGTGCTCCGCGGCGGGATAACAACTATGGTGGCGGGGTCGCGCTCAGCCACGGTCTGGTAGGTCGGTTCGCCGTCATAGGCGCCGTCCGCCATGACGGTGTCGATGGGTTCCTCGGTCTGATCCAGCAGCGGGCCGACCTGGCTGGCATCGCCCTCGCCGCTGGTCGTCAGGGTGGCGGCGACGATGGTGTTGGTCGCCGCGTCGACCGCCAAGTGGAGCTTCCTCCAAGTCCGCCGCCCACGCACACCATGCTTGTCGCGGTGCCACTCGCCGGCGCCGTAGACCTTGAGGCCGGTGCTGTCTGTCGATCACCAGGGTAACCGGGCCGGTCGGCAGGGCGGTGCGCAGCGCCGGCGTCAGGCAGGCTGCGCGCCGGCTGATTGTCGTATGATCGGGAACCGGCAGGTCAATGCCCATCAAGTCCAGCAGCGGTCCGAGCAACCCTTCAGTCTGGCGCAGCGGTTGATGGAAGACCAACCTGACCATCAGGGCTGTTTCGATCGCTGTCTCCGAGTAGCGGGCGTCTTTCGCGGCGGCGCCCTCCAGGCCGCCATCGCCTCATCACTGACCCACAGCGTCAGGCTTCCACGCCGTCGCAGACCAGCTTCATAGGTCGACCAGTTCGTCACCCTGAACCGCCGTCCTCCGTTCTCCTGACGATAACGCTGCGGCCCTTCTCTGAGGGCCGGCCTTGATCCAGTATATATCGCCGCCATCGACACCGGGTTCTGCCAGGGCGACGACCTCGCCTACAATCAGGTCCGTGGTGATGGGCGAGTTCCAGGCTCCATAGGGGACGGTGTGCATCTCGATGAAATTCCTCGTCGCTGGATCATGGTGAGGGGAGCATGGCAAAGTATGAGCGGCAGCGGGATCGAAGGTGTCTCCAGCGGATAGAACAGCGCCTCCCACATTTCACCATGCTCCCCAGGACTCACCGCATCGTGCCCGGCCCTAACGCTGCATTCCCTGGATCATACCGTTGAGGAGTTCGATTTCCCGGATCCTGGCCTCACGCTCATGCCTGACCTGGTCCCACAACATGCCGTTCTCGCGGCGGAGATCCTCGACATGGGCCTGGAGGCGGGCGATCTCAGCATCAGCACCTGCGGCTGGTGGCGCTGCCCCCTGGAAGATCGGTACTGCCGACACTGAAGTATCTGCTGTTACTTCTGACGGCTGAGTGCCGGCTTTGCTGAGACTGACCGCTTCAGTTTCAGGTGCATCCTCAGTTTCCTGCCTGGCAATTGTGTCCAGAGCTTCGGTGACCTCCGCCTCGGCCTGCTCGATCGACGACGGAGCATCCGGCTCGTCCGGTGTTTCGGTCTTCGTCGCCTCGACACCGGCCAGTGCGGCTTTAACCCTTCCCGCCTCCATCGCAATTTCAGCCTGCTCAATATCGTCAAGCGTAATGCTCCCGGCCGCATCCTTATTCCTGCGCCGTGAAGAGCCGCCCTTTGCCGGCGCGGGGCGCCTTCTGCGGCTGGCTCTGCCCGTTCGGAGCCTTGCAGGAGCTTACCAACCGCATCGGGCGCACTTTCTTCAAGGTGCCACAGATCCGGGTGCCGTGGGGCCTGCACGAACGCCTGTGGCCGATCAAGTACATCATTTTCCTGGGGTTGTTCGGCTTATCGCTCTACTCGCTGACACTCGCTGAACAATCATCGGAAGTGGAGCCTTTCAAGACGGCGATTGTGCTGCGTTTCGTGCGTGAGTGGCCGTTCGTCACCTTCGCGGTCGGCCTGCTGGTTGCGAACCTGTTCATCGAGCGCTTCTTCTGCCGGTATCTCTGCCCACTCGGAGCCGCGCTGGCTATTCCCGCGCGCCTGCGCATGTTCGACTGGCTGCGCCGTTACCGGGAATGCGGCAGTCCGTGCCAGCGCTGCGCCAACGAATGCCCGGTCCAATCCATCCACCCGGAAGGCCACATCAATGTCAACGAGTGCATCTCCTGCATGCACTGCCAGATGCTCTATCACCACGATCATAAATGCCCGGTGGTGATCCAGAAGCGCCTCAAGCGCGAGAAGCGCCAGGCGATGTCGTCGCCGACGATGCAACTGGGCGGCCGGAAAGCGAACATCACCGACCTTCCCGATGGTCGGCTGCAGGCGGTTCCCGCCAGGGGCGCTGAACTCCTGCAATCAACAAAGGATTAAAGAAATGTCCGACGAGATCAAGAAGTCCACCGAAAAGGCGACGTCCCTTGACCGCCGCGAGCTTCTCGGCGGCACCGCGAAGCTGGCGACCCTGGCAGGTCTGACCGGCGTTGGAGGCGGTACGGCGGCAACCCTGATCGGCCAGTCCATCCTGGCGCCATCATCGGCCGCCGCCGCAGAGCAGGGTGCTGCCACCTCGCACCTGGAGCCCGGCCAGCTCGACGACTACTACGCGTTCTTCAGCGGCGGCCAGAGCGGCGAGATCCGCGTTTTCGGTTTGCCGTCCCTGCGTGAGATGACGCGCATCCCCGTGTTCAACCGGTGCAGCGCTACCGGATGGGGACAGACCAATGAGAGCCGCAGGGTTCTCACCGAGGGACTGCGCCCTGAAACCAAGGCGTTCCTGGCGAACAAGGGCGGCATCTACCTGAACGGCGATACCCACCATCCGCACCTGTCGTTCACCGACGGCACCTATGACGGCCGGTACCTCTTCGTCAACGACAAAGCCAACACCCGCGTCGCCCGGATCCGGCTGGACGTCATGCGCTGTGACAAGATCATCGAGCTGCCCAACCAGAACACGGTTCATGGCATGCGGGTGCAGAAGTTTCCGCGCACCGGCTACATCTTCTGCAACGGCGAATACGAGGTGCCGCTCCCCAACGACGGCAAGATCCTGGACGAGCCGGACAAGTACTGGTCGATCTTCTCGGCGGTCGATGGCGATACCATGAAGGTCGCCTGGCAGGTCATGGTCGATGGCAACCTCGATAACACCGATGCGGACTATCAGGGCAAGTACGCCTTCTCGACCTGCTACAATTCCGAGAAGGGAATGACGCTCGCCGATATGATGGCGAAGGAGCAGGACTGGGCGGTGGTCTTCAACCTCGCCCGGATCGAGCAAGCTGTCCGCAACAAGGATTTCCAGGAAATCAACGGCGTGCCGGTGATCGATGGCCGGCACGGATCGCGCTACACCCGGTACATCCCGATCTCCAACAGCCCGCACGGCATCAACACCGCACCGGACGGCATCCATGTCGTGGTCAATGGGAAGCTGGCACCGACCGCAACGGTGCTCGACGTCCGCCAGTTCGATGCTCTGTTCGAGGACAAAATCGATCCGCGCGCCTGCATCGTCGCTGAGCCGGAGCTGGGTCTTGGGCCGCTCCACACCGCCTATGACGGCAAGGGCAACGCCTTCACCACCCTGTTCATCGACAGTCAGGTGGTGAAATGGAACATCGAGAAGGCGATCCGCGCCTACAAGGGCGAGAAGGTCGATCCGATCGTCCACAAGCTCGACGTCCATTATCAGCCCGGCCACAATCACACCTCGATGGGCCAGACCAAGGAGGCCGACGGCAAGTGGCTGCTGTCCCTGAACAAGTTCTCCAAGGACCGCTTCATTAACGTCGGCCCCCTGAAGCCGGAGTGTGATCAGCTGATCGATATCTCCGGTGAGCAGATGCGTCTGGTTCACGACAGCCCCAGCTTCGCCGAACCTCATGACGCCACGATCGTGCAGGTCTCCAAGATCAACCCAATCCACATCTGGGATCGCAAGGACCCGTTCTGGCAGGACGCGCGCGCGCAGGCAGAAAAGGACGGCATCGAGCTGGAATACGCCAACGAGATCGTGCGTGACGGCAACAAGGTGCGGGTCTACATGCACTCGATGGCACCCGTGTTCAGCATGGAGAAGATCGAGGTCAAGCAGGGCAATGAGGTGACGATCTTTATCAGCAACATGGATGAGGTGGAGGATCTCACTCACGGCTTCTGCCTGATCAACTACGGCATCAACATGGAGATAGCACCCCAGGCGACGGCCTCGGTCACCTTTGTCGCCGAACGTCCGGGGGTCCACTGGTATTTCTGCACCTGGTTCTGCCACGCCATGCACATGGAAATGCGCGGCCGTCTGCTTGTTGAACCGCAGTCAACATGATCATCAAGGTCACCAGACTGGCCTGGGTTGGTCTCGCCGTGGCTCTTGCCGCGGCGGGACCGGCCCGGGCGGCGGATCGAACGGTGCACCCCAGTGGCGGAGACCTGCAGCAAGCTGTCGCGGCAGCGGCCGAGGGCGATGTCCTGATCCTGCAATCCGGCATTCATGCCGGGCCGGTCAGGCTGGACAAGCGCATCACCCTGCAGGGTATGCCCGGCGCGGTGATCCAGGGAAATGGTACCGGCAGCGTGGTTACGATTCTGGCCGCCGAAGCTTCCGTCCAGGGACTGGAGGTCCGTGGATCCGGGCGCGACCTCGAGGCCATGGACGCCGGCATTTTCGTCGAGCGGACCGCGGCCCGGGCAGTGGTCGCGGCCAACCGCCTCGAGAATAATCTATATGGCGTCTACCTGCACGGAGCGCCGGAGTCCGTGGTTGAGCGCAACCTGATCATCGGCCTGCGCGATGTCCGAACTGCAGAAGCCGGCAACGGCATTTCGGTCTGGAACGCGCCCGGCGCGAAAGTCCTGGGCAACCGCATTCTCTACGGACGTGACGGCATCTTTGTCATCACCAGCCGACGCAACCTGTTCCAGGGCAATTGGTTCGAAGGTGTTCGTTTTGCTGTTCACTATATGTACACCAACGACAGCGAGGTGTCCGGCAACGTGTCGATCGGCAGTCATGCTGCACTGGCCATCATGTTCTCGGACCGCCTCGTAATCCGAGGCAACTGGTCGGTTGGCAGCCGCGATCACGGCCTGCTGTTCAACTTCGCGAACAACGCGCGGATCGAGGACAATGTCGTCTTCGGTCGGTTACCGGAAGCTTCTCTGCAGGTTCCGCCGGAAGGGTCGCCGGCAGAGTTGAGTGCGGCAGCGGGCGGTGGCGCCGATGCGGAGGATCATGTTCCGCGCGACGGATCAGAAGCGGGCGATGCGGAAGTGGGGACTGGGAAATGCGTCTTTATCTACAACGCCAATCGCAACGTCTTTCGAGGCAACTGGTTCGAGGACTGTGCGGTCGGCATCCATTTCACGGCGGGCTCGGAGCGTAACCAGCTTTCCGGCAATGCCTTTGTCAGCAGTCGTACCCAGGTTAAATACGTTGGAACGCGCTCCCTCGACTGGTCATCTGACGGGCGGGGAAATTACTGGAGCGACAACGCCTCGTTCGACCTGAGCGGTGACGGCATTGCGGACGAGGCTTACCGGCCCAACGATATCATTGACCGGATCGTGTGGACCTATCCGGCGGCCAAGCTGCTGCTCAACAGCCCGGGCATCCAGGTCATTCGCTGGGCTCAGAAGCAGTTCCCGGCCCTCACTCCCGGGGGTGTCGTCGATACCCGCCCCCTGATCAGGCCTCCGACACCGCGCCCTGTTCTGCCGGAACTTCCAACATGGCTGAGCCTGTCGTTCCACAGCGCGGAGGCAGGCTGATGACCGACCCGTCAATCGAATTGATCAACATCGAGAAGCGCTATGGCTCTCAGGTGGCGGTGCGCGGTGTCGATCTTCAACTGAATGCGGGAGAGAGCGTGGCGCTGGTCGGGCACAACGGTGCCGGAAAGACCACATTGATGAAGCTGATGCTCGGTCTGATCCGTCCCTCGGCCGGAACCGTGCGCGTGCTGGGCGAGGATCCCGTGGCGTCGGCCGCGGTGCGCTCCCGTAACGGTGTCGGATTCCTGCCCGAAACGATCGCCTTCAACGCGTCAATGACCGGGGTCGAAGTGATCACCTTCTTCGCCAGGCTGAAGGGGGTGCCAAAGGCTGAAGGGCGCAATCTGCTCGCGCGCGTCGGCCTCTCGGACGCGGCGGGGCAGCGCGTAGGCACCTACTCCAAAGGCATGCGTCAGCGTCTCGGCCTCGCACAGGCGCTGCTCGGATCACCCCGCGTGCTGCTGCTCGACGAACCGACGACCGGCCTCGATCCGCAATTACGCCGGAGCTTCTACGCCATCATATCGGATCTGCGTGATGCCGGGGCCACCGTGCTGCTGTCCTCCCATGCCCTGACTGAGCTGGAGGAGCAGACCGACCGCGTCGCGATCATGGACCAGGGGCGCCTGATCGCGTTCGGAACCGTGTCGAAACTCCGCTCCCTCGCGCGCCTGCCGGTGCGCATGCGGATCTCGGTCGCGGATCGTGCCGAGGATCTGGTCCGGCACCTCGACGGCACCATCCTCAACACCCGTGTCATCAACGGCCAGGGAAGAGGAGATCACATCACAGGTGGCTTCACAGTGGAACTCACCTGTGACGACGACGCCAGGATGGAGGTCGTCCGGCGGGCTGTCTCCCTCGGTCCGACTGTGCGCGACATCGAGATCGTTCCGCCGACGCTTGATGAGATTTACGCCCGGTTTCTCGATGGAGGCCATGCCGGATGAAGCACATCCTGACCCTTGCCGGACGGGAAGTCCGTGACGGCCTGCGCAATCGCTGGGTTCTGGCGACGACGGTGCTGATGGCGGCTCTGGCACTGACCCTGTCCTTCCTCGGCAGCGCGCCAACAGGCAATGTGGGCGTCGGGCCGGTCGAGGTGACCATCGTCAGCCTGTCCAGTTTGACGATCTTCCTGCTGCCGCTGATAGCATTGCTGCTTTCCTTCGATGCGCTTGTCGGCGAATTCGAGCGCGGCACCATGCTGCTGCTGCTGACATATCCGGTTTCCCGCAGACAGATCATCATGGGCAAGTTCCTGGGGCACGTGACGATCCTCACCTTCGCCACTGTGCTCGGCTACGGGGCCGCTGGCCTGGCACTGGCGGCAGGAGGCAGTGGCGGCAGCAGCTTCGCTGCATGGCATCCCTTCACCGCCATGATCGGGTCGTCCGTCCTGCTCGGCGCCGCGTTCGTAGCACTTGGCTACCTGATCAGTGCGGCGGTCGGCAACCGCGGCACGGCAGCGGGCCTTGCCGTTGGCGTCTGGCTAGCTTTCGTCCTGCTCTACGACATGGCCCTTCTAGGCGCTCTGGTCGCCGATCAGGGAAGGATGCTGACTCCGGAAGTCGTCAATCTGCTGCTGCTGCTGAACCCGGCGGATGCCTACCGCCTGTTCAACCTGACCGGCTTCGCCAATGTCAGCGTCTTCGCGGGCATGGCCGGCTTGGCAGAATCCCTGCGCCTGCCGCCCGCTCTCCTGCTGACCGCGCTGGCTGCCTGGATCGTCGTGCCGCTGACCCTGGCGGCGATGCTTTTTCAAAGGAGGCAGGTATGATGCGGTGTCCTGGAACAAACATCCTGGCATCGACCGTCCTGGGAGCGGCGTTCCTGCTGCTCGCCGCCTGTGGGGAAGAACAGCAGGCGGCGGCCCCGCCTCCGCCGCATGAAGTCACGGGCGACGCGATCGGACATTACTGCGGGATGGCGCTTGTCGAGCATCCCGGCCCGAAGGGGCAGGCAATTCTTAAAAGCCGGAAAGAGCCCGTCTGGTTCTCCTCCGCCCGCGATGCCATCGCATTCACCAGATTGCCTGAGGAGCCCAAGGACATCGTGGCGATCTACGTGACGGACATGGCGAAGGTGAAGAACTGGGACCATCCCGAACGTAGCGCCTGGGTCGATGCGCGCCGTGCCTGGTACGTGATCGACAGCACCAGAAAGGGTGGCATGGGCGGCGACGAGGCGGTTCCCTTCGGCCAGGAACAGGCCGCTCGCCAGTTCGCTGAGGTCCATGGTGGTCAGGTCGTCGTCTTCGACGCGGTGCCCGAGAGCTATGTCCTGGGCGATGCGGAACATTCAGGTCATTGAGCGGGGAAGCCGTCCATGGAACCCAACCTCTCACGTCGCCGGTTTCTCAGCCTCTCCGCGGGCATCACCGCCCTGGGGCTGATGCCGCTGCCGGTGTTCGCGACAGCTCCTCTGCTGCGCCACTGGACCGGTTCGGCTCTTGGCGGACCGGCATCGATCGCGATCCACTACCCTGATCGGGCGGAGGCCGATCGCCTGATCGGACGGTGCGTCGCCGAGATCGGCCGGCTTGAAGCCATCTTCAGCCTCTACCGCCCGGATTCCGCGCTTTCCAGGTTGAACGGCAATGGCCATCTGGCCGCTCCGCCGTCAGATCTGGTGGTGCTGTTGAGTGAAAGCATCCGGTTCAGCCGCCTCACAGGCGGCGCCTTCGACGTCACCGTTCAGCCACTGTGGCGGCTTTACACCGACCATTTTTCCCGGACTGGCGCATCCGCCGATGGACCTGACCGGGATGCTGTCGAACGCACTCTTGCCCTGGTCGGGTATGACGGAGTGCGGATCGATGCGGATCGGATCGCCTTCGTGCGATCCGGCATGGCGGTCACGCTCAACGGTATCGCCCAGGGCTTCATTACCGATCGCATCGCGACAATCCTGCGATCGGGCGGATGCGACAGCGTTCTGGCGGACCTCGGTGAGATCCGGGCTCTCGGCACTCACCCCAATGGACAGGCGTGGCGGATCGGTCTGGCTGATCCGTGGGTGCCTGATCAAATCGCGCGCACGCTGGAGATAACGGATCGGGCGGTTGCGACATCGGCGGCAAACGGCTTCCAGTTTGATCCCTCGGGTCGTTTCCATCATCTCCTCGACGCCACGACAGGATTAAGTGCCGGGCGCTACGCCAGTGTTTCCGTGGTCGCACGCGATGCCACCATAGCCGATGCCCTATCGACCTCCCTGACCCTGATGCCCATCGCGGAGGCCGAGCGGGTGCTGATCGAAGCGGGCGGCTCGATGGCGCTATTCACTCACCCTGACGGGAGCACCCAAATCTGCAAAGGAGACTTATCATGAAACGCCTGATCGTAGCCGCTCTGCTGACAATGTTCGGAGCAACCGGCGCGGCCCTGGCCTAGCAGAACCAGGTGACGGCCGGTTCGAACATGCCGCTCGACAAACAGTTCGCTGAAGAGGCGGCGCGTCAGGTCCTGGCCTCGCACCAGCTTGGGGTTCTCGCTTCGGGCAAGGGAACGGACCCCGCAATCAACCGCTTTGGCGCTCGAGGGAGCGGAGTTTCGACACGGTTCCGAACGCGATCAGGCGCCCCTGGTCCATGATCGCGACGCGGTCGGTCTGCTCCTCCAGCTCAGTCAGGGCATGGGAGGAC
>Ga0115849_10043_pt1 | contig 14913 bp, 11 predicted proteins | sample InSIn3SAF170_FD_83863 | JGI IMG/M metagenome (GOLD analysis project Ga0115849, IMG submission 83863) | reverse complement strand
TGTCAAACAATGTCGTAATTGTACCGAAACTGTCGCGGCGGTCCAGTAAGTAATCGATATCTAGACCATCTGCATTCATGAAGCGGCGAAAAAACGGGGCATCGATATTCAAGGTGCTCGTGTCGTCGTGCAAGGCTTTGGCAACGCCGGCAGTTACTTAGCAAAATTTATGCATGATGCAGGCGCGAAAGTAGTCGGAATTTCCGATGCATACGGGGGCCTTCACGATCCAGATGGACTAGATATCGATTACTTACTGGACCGCCGCGACAGTTTCGGTACAATTACGACATTGTTTGACAATACGATTACGAACCAGCAGCTGCTTGAGCTTGATTGTGACATACTTGTACCAGCAGCGATTTCCAATCAAATTACCGAGGGAAATGCGTATAACATTCAAGCATCGATCATCGTCGAAGCAGCAAACGGTCCGACATCACTTGAAGCAACGAGAATTTTAACGGAACGCGGAGTTTTGCTCGTGCCGGACGTACTCGCAAGTGCTGGCGGCGTGACCGTTTCTTATTTTGAGTGGGTGCAAAACAACCAAGGTTATTACTGGACGGAAGAAGAAGTGAACGAAAAACTGCATGAAAACTTAATTCAAGCATTCAATAACATTTACGAAGTATCACAGACGCGCGGTGTCGACATGCGCCTTGCCGCTTATATGGTCGGTGTTCGCCGTGCAGCGGAAGCTTCGAAATTTAGAGGATGGGTATAAACCGGCTGAATTCCAGCCGGTTTTTTTGAATCAAGTTCAATGATTTGAAAAAGACATGATTAGTACGCACAATAAAAAAAGAAAAGGAGTGAAAATAAAATGAATGAATTTGTATACTGGAATCCGGTAAAGTGGATTTTTGGCAAAGACACAGTAAATCAATTGAGAAGCAACGTTGCTTTTTACGGTGAAAATATACTACTCGTATATGGCGGTGGGAGTATGAAAAAAAGCGGTTTGTACGACATTGTTTTAAAAGAATTGCAAGGCTTTAACATAACGGAACTGTCGGGAGTAGAACCGAATCCACGCCTAACAACGGTCAAACGCGGAGCAGAACTATGCCGAGAAAATAATGTCGAATTTATTTTGGCAGTGGGCGGTGGCAGCGTCATTGACTGTGCAAAAGCGGTGGCAGCGGCAGCGAAATTCGATGGAGAGCCGTGGGATTTGGTGACAAGAAAAGCACCTGTTGAAGATGCTATCCCATTTGGTACGATTTTAACATTGGCAGCAACCGCATCTGAAATGAATTCAGGATCGGTTATTACAAACTGGGAGACGAATGAAAAGCTCGGATGGGGAAGTCCTCATGTATTCCCGAAATTTTCAATATGTGATCCGTTCTGGACGACGACAGTTCCGCGCGATCAGACTACATATGGCATTGTCGACATGATGACGCATATGCTTGAGCAATACTTCCATAATGCGGATCAAACGGATGTGCAGGACCGAATGATCGAAGGAACGCTTAAAACAATTGTCGAAATAGGTCCGAAATTGATGAATGATCTACAAAATGAAAAATTGCGCGAAACAATCATGTTTGCAGGTACAATCGGTTTAAACGGTATGCTGCAAATGGGATACCAGGGCGACTGGGCGACACACAATATTGAACATGCCGTGTCCGCTATATACGATATTCCACATGGGGGTGGCCTGGCGATTTTATTCCCGAATTGGATGGAGCATACGATTGACGTGAAGCCAGAGCGTTTTAAACAGCTGGCTGTCCGTGTATTTGAGATTGATCCAGAAGGAAAAACGGACAAAGAAGCAGGAATGGAAGGCATTGAAGCGCTACGTGATTTTTGGACATCAATTGAAGCACCTGTCCGCCTATCAGATTATGATATTGATGACAGCCGCATAGATGAAATGGTGGAAAAAACACTTTTTAACGGCCCGTTCGGTCATTTTACGAATTTAGATCGTGATGATGTGACAGCTATTTTACGTGCATCTCTTTAACTGGGCAAAAATAAGCCCGATTTTTGCCGGTTTTTTTTCTTGCGAAACTGTGTGCAGTCGTATACAGTAAAGTGGAAAATACAGTTAGACGGAGGTTTTTTTGAGGATGACGCACATTCAATTTGATTATTCAAATGCTCTTTCGTTTTTCGGCGAACATGAAGTCGCATATTTACGCGATGCCGTAAAAGTAGCGCACCATTCCCTTCATGAAAAAACAGGACAGGGACAGGATTACCTAGGCTGGATTGATTTGCCTGAAGACTATGACAAAGAAGAATTTGGCCGTATTCAAAAAGCGGCGGAAAAAATCCGCAAAGATTCTGACGTGCTCGTTGTCATTGGAATCGGCGGTTCCTACCTTGGCGCCCGTGCGGCAATCGATATGCTCAACCATAGTTTTTATAACGTCGTATCATCTGAAAAACGTAACGGTCCACAAGTGGTTTTTGCCGGCAATAACATCAGCTCTACATATATGAGTGATTTGATCGACTTGCTTGATGGGAAAAATTGGTCCATTAATGTGATTTCAAAATCAGGTACAACGACAGAACCAGCGTTAGCTTTCCGCCTGTATCGTGATTTACTTGAAAAGCAATACGGAAAAGAAGAAGCGAAAAACCGTATTTATGCAACGACAGACCAGGCAAGAGGCGCATTGAAAACGGTTGCAGATGAAGAAGGTTATGAAACATTTGTCATTCCAGATGACGTTGGCGGCCGCTATTCCGTCTTAACTGCTGTTGGTTTACTTCCGATTGCAGCAACAGGAGTGGACATTGAAGCAATGATGCAAGGTGCTCGTGATGCACGTGCAGCATACAGCTCGTCTGAACTTGAAGAAAACGGAGCATATCAATATGCAGCAGTTCGAAATATCCTTTATAGCAAAGGGAAAACAATTGAAATGCTCATTAACTATGAACCAGGTCTTCAATATTTCTCTGAATGGTGGAAGCAGTTATTCGGCGAAAGTGAAGGGAAAGATGGGAAAGGTATTTTCCCAGGATCCGCTAACTTCTCAACAGACCTTCATTCGCTTGGTCAATACGTGCAGGAAGGACGCCGTGACTTATTCGAAACAGTCATCCGCGTTGAAAATTCACGTAAGTCATTGGTTGTTGAAAAAGCAGAAAATGATCTGGATGGCTTAAACTACTTAGCTGGTCAAAAGGTTGACTATGTGAACAACAAAGCATTTGAAGGAGCGCTTTTTGCCCACACAGATGGAGGCGTGCCGAACTTGACTGTGTCTATTCCAGCGATGGATGCATACACATTCGGTTACCTAGTCTACTTCTTTGAAAAAGCATGCGCCCTCAGCGGTTATCTACTTGGTGTCAATCCATTCGATCAGCCGGGTGTAGAAGAGTATAAAGTGAATATGTTTGCTCTTCTTGGTAAACCAGGCTATGAAGAAAGAAAAGTAGAATTAGAAAAGAGACTCCGTGGGGAATAATCCCCCGGAGTTTTTTTATAAAAAGAGTTGCAAGTCTTGGTGAAAGCATTATAATATAATCTAGACATAAAAACGGGGCATTAGCTCAGCTGGGAGAGCGCTTGCATGGCATGCAAGAGGTCAGCGGTTCGATCCCGCTATGCTCCATATAAACAGCCTGTTTGTGCAGTGGATGAAAAACCTCCTTTCCGGATAACGGGAAAGGAGGTTTTTCATGGCCCTTCAATGTCGACATGCTGTATGTCTGGGATTTCAGAAATGGTACAGTATATTTCAGTCGTCCGCCTTTTAAAATGAACACGGGCTGTGAGTTCGATCAAATGAGCATGATTTGTTTCATCGTATCGAATATGGATATGTTTCACGTCAATATCTTCACGTTCAATGGCTTTTAGAATATCTTGTACGTTATGGTGGCTCGCTGTCATTATCTTGATATATAATAACTTTTCTTTCAAACGTCCAGGCCCGAAGAAACGAATGATGCCAGGTAAAATTTGAACAGCCAATAGTAGCATAATCACACCGGCAATGGCAGCGGAATAAAAACCCGCACCGACGACAATACCTATACCTGCTGCGCCCCAGATCATTGCAGCTGTCGTCAAACCAGAAATGCTGTCATTCGCTCGGTGTAAAATAACGCCTGCGCCGAGAAAGCCGATGCCTGATACAATTTGGGCGGCTAGCCGGAGCGGATCCATTGTAATATTGACATCGCTGCTGCCAGGATAGCGGTAGACGGATTCAACAGAGACAATCGTGAGCAGACAGCTGATAATTGAGATGACAAGGCTTGTTTTTAATCCGACTGGTTTTTGCTTTAATTCACGTTCTAGCCCGATAATGGCTCCAAGCGCGGAAGAGAGTCCAAGCTTTACAAGCAGATGAGCATCTATAATCCATTCCATGAACAGGTACCTTCTTTCTATAAGAATTTATTCTATTTAAACATAAAAGGTGGTTATTGGGTGGAAAGCGGGTGGTCTTCATATTTTTTTTGAAAAAATAAAAACTTTTTCAAAAAAAGACTTGCGTAATGTTGAAAGAACATGTTATATTATTTCTTGTCCGCTAGAGATGCGGCGATAAAAACTTTTGACAGCAGGTAAACGTCGTGTTAAATTAGTGAAACGGCGTTACTAAGATTGAACATTGAAAACTGAACAAAATCAATAAAAACGTCAACGTTTTAGTTTTAAATCTTATCTGGCAGATGCCTGTCATCTGCAGATAAACAAATGAGCAAGTCAAACACTTTTTGGAGAGTTTGATCCTGGCTCAGGACGAACGCTGGCGGCGTGCCTAATACATGCAAGTCGAGCGGATCTAAAGGAGCTTGCTCCTTTAGATTAGCGGCGGACGGGTGAGTAACACGTGGGCAACCTGCCCTGCAGATTGGGATAACTCCGGGAAACCGGGGCTAATACCGAATAATATCGAAGATTTCATGATCTTCTTTTGAAAGATGGCATCTCGCTGTCACTGTAGGATGGGCCCGCGGCGCATTAGCTAGTTGGTGAGGTAACGGCTCACCAAGGCAACGATGCGTAGCCGACCTGAGAGGGTGATCGGCCACACTGGGACTGAGACACGGCCCAGACTCCTACGGGAGGCAGCAGTAGGGAATCTTCCGCAATGGACGAAAGTCTGACGGAGCAACGCCGCGTGAGTGATGAAGGTTTTCGGATCGTAAAACTCTGTTGTCAGGGAAGAACACGTACGGGAGTAACTGTCCGTACCTTGACGGTACCTGACCAGAAAGCCACGGCTAACTACGTGCCAGCAGCCGCGGTAATACGTAGGTGGCAAGCGTTGTCCGGAATTATTGGGCGTAAAGCGCGCGCAGGCGGTCTTTTAAGTCTGATGTGAAAGCCCACGGCTCAACCGTGGAAGGTCATTGGAAACTGGAAGACTTGAGTGCAGAAGAGAAGAGCGGAATTCCACGTGTAGCGGTGAAATGCGTAGAGATGTGGAGGAACACCAGTGGCGAAGGCGGCTCTTTGGTCTGTAACTGACGCTGAGGCGCGAAAGCGTGGGGAGCAAACAGGATTAGATACCCTGGTAGTCCACGCCGTAAACGATGAGTGCTAAGTGTTGGGGGGTTTCCGCCCCTCAGTGCTGCAGCTAACGCATTAAGCACTCCGCCTGGGGAGTACGGCCGCAAGGCTGAAACTCAAAGGAATTGACGGGGGCCCGCACAAGCGGTGGAGCATGTGGTTTAATTCGAAGCAACGCGAAGAACCTTACCAGGTCTTGACATCCCGCTGACCGGTATAGAGATATACTTTTCCCTTCGGGGACAGCGGTGACAGGTGGTGCATGGTTGTCGTCAGCTCGTGTCGTGAGATGTTGGGTTAAGTCCCGCAACGAGCGCAACCCTTGATCTTAGTTGCCAGCATTTAGTTGGGCACTCTAAGGTGACTGCCGGTGACAAACCGGAGGAAGGTGGGGATGACGTCAAATCATCATGCCCCTTATGACCTGGGCTACACACGTGCTACAATGGATGGTACAAAGGGCTGCAAGACCGCGAGGTTTAGCCAATCCCATAAAACCATTCTCAGTTCGGATTGCAGGCTGCAACTCGCCTGCATGAAGCTGGAATCGCTAGTAATCGCGGATCAGCATGCCGCGGTGAATACGTTCCCGGGCCTTGTACACACCGCCCGTCACACCACGAGAGTTTGCAACACCCGAAGTCGGTGGGGTAACCCTTACGGGAGCCAGCCGCCGAAGGTGGGGCAGATGATTGGGGTGAAGTCGTAACAAGGTAGCCGTATCGGAAGGTGCGGCTGGATCACCTCCTTTCTAAGGAATTTTTACAGAAAAACGTGACGTTTTGACTTTGATTTTGTTCAGTTTTGAAGGTTTGATTGAAATCTTCAGATGAATCTGTTCTTTGAAAACTGGATATAAGCAATCGTATGAACAAGTATAAAACCAAGTAAGACACAGAATGCCTTTTTAGGTTAAGTTAGAAAGGGCGCACGGTGGATGCCTTGGCACTAGGAGCCGACGAAGGACGGGACTAACACCGATATGCTCCGGGGAGCTGTAAGTAAGCTTTGATCCGGAGATTTCCGAATGGGGAAACCCGCCATCCGTAATGGGATGGCACCCTTGCCTGAATACATAGGGCAGGAGGAGGCATACCCGGGGAACTGAAACATCTAAGTACCCGGAGGAAGAGAAAGCAAACGCGATTCCCTGAGTAGCGGCGAGCGAAACGGGACATAGCCCAAACCAGAAAGCTTGCTTTCTGGGGTTGTAGGACACTCTATACGGAGTTACAAAGGAAGAGGATAAGTGAAGCGGTCTGGAAAGGCCCGCGAAACAAGGTAACAGCCCTGTAGCTGAAATCCTCTTCTCTCTTGAGTGGATCCTGAGTACGGCGGAACACGAGGAATTCCGTCGGAATCCGGGAGGACCATCTCCCAAGGCTAAATACTCCCTAGTGACCGATAGTGAACCAGTACCGTGAGGGAAAGGTGAAAAGCACCCCGGAAGGGGAGTGAAAGAGATCCTGAAACCGTGTGCCTACAAGTAGTCAGAGCCCGTTAATGGGTGATGGCGTGCCTTTTGTAGAATGAACCGGCGAGTTACGATTTCATGCAAGGTTAAGCAGATGATGCGGAGCCGCAGCGAAAGCGAGTCTGAATAGGGCGAATGAGTATGAGGTCGTAGACCCGAAACCAGGTGATCTACCCATGTCCAGGATGAAGGTGAGGTAACACTCACTGGAGGTCCGAACCCACGCACGTTGAAAAGTGCGGGGATGAGGTGTGGGTAGCGGTGAAATTCCAATCGAACCTGGAGATAGCTGGTTCTCTCCGAAATAGCTTTAGGGCTAGCCTCAAACGAAGAGTTCTGGAGGTAGAGCACTGTTTGGACTAGGGGCCCATCCCGGGTTACCGAATTCAGACAAACTCCGAATGCCAGAAACTTATGTTTGGGAGTCAGACTGCGAGTGATAAGATCCGTAGTCAAGAGGGAAACAGCCCAGACCACCAGCTAAGGTCCCAAAGTATACGTTAAGTGGAAAAGGATGTGGAGTTGCCCAGACAACCAGGATGTTGGCTTAGAAGCAGCCACCATTTAAAGAGTGCGTAATAGCTCACTGGTCGAGTGACTCTGCGCCGAAAATGTACCGGGGCTAAACGTATCACCGAAGCTGTGGATTGATATCGTTGATATCAGTGGTAGGAGAGCGTTCCAGCTGCTGTGAAGCTAGACCGTAAGGACTGGTGGAGCGTCTGGAAGTGAGAATGCCGGTATGAGTAGCGAAAGAAGGGTGAGAATCCCTTCCACCGAATGCCCAAGGTTTCCTGAGGAAGGCTCGTCCTCTCAGGGTTAGTCGGGACCTAAGCCGAGGCCGAAAGGCGTAGGCGATGGAGAACAGGTTGATATTCCTGTACCACCAAGCATCGTTTGAGTGATGGGGGGACGCAGGAGGATAGGAGATCACGCAGCTGGATACGCGTGTTTAAGCAGGTAGGCTGGAAATGAGGCAAATCCCGTTTCCGTGAAGGCTGAGCTGTGATGACGAGGGAAATTAAGTACCGAAGTCTTCGATTCCACACTGCCAAGAAAAGCCTCTAGCGAGATGTAAGGTGCCCGTACCGCAAACCGACACAGGTAGGCGAGGAGAGAATCCTAAGGTGAGCGAGTGAACTCTCGTTAAGGAACTCGGCAAAATGACCCCGTAACTTCGGGAGAAGGGGTGCTCTTGCGGGTGCAAGCCTGCGAGAGCCGCAGTGAATAGGCCCAGGCGACTGTTTAGCAAAAACACAGGTCTCTGCAAAGCCGCAAGGCGACGTATAGGGGCTGACGCCTGCCCGGTGCTGGAAGGTTAAGAGGAGGGCTTAGCGCAAGCGAAGGTCTGAATTGAAGCCCCAGTAAACGGCGGCCGTAACTATAACGGTCCTAAGGTAGCGAAATTCCTTGTCGGGTAAGTTCCGACCCGCACGAAAGGCGCAACGATCTGGGCACTGTCTCAACGAGAGACTCGGTGAAATTATAGTACCTGTGAAGATGCAGGTTACCCGCGACAGGACGGAAAGACCCCGTGGAGCTTTACTGCAGCCTGATATTGAATTTTGGCACAGTCTGCACAGGATAGGCAGGAGCCTTGGAAGCCGGAGCGCCAGCTTCGGTGGAGGCGCTGGTGGGATACTGCCCTGACTGTGTTGAACTTCTAACCCACACCCGTGATCCGGGTGGGAGACAGTGTCAGGTGGGCAGTTTGACTGGGGCGGTCGCCTCCTAAAGTGTAACGGAGGCGCCCAAAGGTTCCCTCAGAATGGTTGGAAATCATTCGCAGAGTGTAAAGGCACAAGGGAGCTTGACTGCGAGACCTACAAGTCGAGCAGGGACGAAAGTCGGGCTTAGTGATCCGGTGGTTCCGCATGGAAGGGCCATCGCTCAACGGATAAAAGCTACCCCGGGGATAACAGGCTTATCTCCCCCAAGAGTCCACATCGACGGGGAGGTTTGGCACCTCGATGTCGGCTCATCGCATCCTGGGGCTGTAGTCGGTCCCAAGGGTTGGGCTGTTCGCCCATTAAAGCGGTACGCGAGCTGGGTTCAGAACGTCGTGAGACAGTTCGGTCCCTATCCGTCGCGGGCGCAGGAAATTTGAGAGGAGCTGTCCTTAGTACGAGAGGACCGGGATGGACGCACCGCTGGTGTACCAGTTGTCTCGCCAGAGGCATCGCTGGGTAGCTACGTGCGGACGGGATAAGTGCTGAAAGCATCTAAGCATGAAGCCCCCCTCAAGATGAGATTTCCCATTACGCAAGTAAGTAAGATCCCTTGAAGATGACGAGGTAGATAGGTTCGGGGTGGAAGTGTGGCGACACATGGAGCTGACGAATACTAATCGATCGAGGACTTAACCAATAACGAAAAGTGCCAGCTGGCCCGTTTGGGCTGGCTGGGGCTGGACAACACGAAACAATACTTGGTGTTATACGTATCATACGAATCCCTTATATCCAGTTTTGAAAGAACAAAAAAAGTTCTTGCAATATCTGCTCAATATGTTATAATAATAAATGTCGTTAAATAGTCAGGTGGCATTAGCGAAGAGGTCACACCCGTTCCCATCCCGAACACGGCAGTTAAGCTCTTCAGCGCCGATGGTAGTTGGGGGTTTCCCCCTGTGAGAGCAGGACGCTGCCTGGCGATTTATAATTATACATATGTGGAGGATTAGCTCAGCTGGGAGAGCATCTGCCTTACAAGCAGAGGGTCGGCGGTTCGATCCCGTCATCCTCCACCATTTATTCTTTAAAATGCCGGTGTAGCTCAACTGGTAGAGCAACTGACTTGTAATCAGTAGGTTGGGGGTTCAAGTCCTCTTGCCGGCACCATTTTGAAGAGCCATTAGCTCAGTTGGTAGAGCATCTGACTTTTAATCAGAGGGTCGAAGGTTCGAATCCTTCATGGCTCACCATTTTATATTGCGGGTGTGGCGGAATTGGCAGACGCACCAGACTTAGGATCTGGCGCCGCGAGGCGTGGGGGTTCAAGTCCCTTCACCCGCACTTTGCGGAAGTAGTTCAGTGGTAGAACATCACCTTGCCAAGGTGGGGGTCGCGGGTTCGAATCCCGTCTTCCGCTCCAATAATTGAATGATGTGCCGGGGTGGCGGAACTGGCAGACGCACAGGACTTAAAATCCTGCGGTAGGTGACTACCGTACCGGTTCGATTCCGGTTCTCGGCACCATTTATTATTAAGAAAAGTGAATAGCTGCGCCCGTAGCTCAATTGGATAGAGTATTTGACTACGAATCAAAAGGTTAGAGGTTCGAGTCCTCTCGGGCGCGCCATACATAACTTGCAAGGTAAACGATGAAGTGATTGGCAGGTTAACGTACTAAAATCGGGAAGTAGCTCAGCTTGGTAGAGCACTTGGTTTGGGACCAAGGGGTCGCAGGTTCGAATCCTGTCTTCCCGATCTTTTGTTTGATATAACTAAATGGGGCCTTAGCTCAGCTGGGAGAGCGCCTGCTTTGCACGCAGGAGGTCAGCGGTTCGATCCCGCTAGGCTCCACCATTTTTAAATTTTACAGGGGCGGTGTAGCTCAGCTGGCTAGAGCGTACGGTTCATACCCGTGAGGTCGGGGGTTCGATCCCCTCCGCCGCTACTTTAAAGGACCTTTAGCTCAGTTGGTTAGAGCAGACGGCTCATAACCGTCCGGTCGCAGGTTCGAGTCCTGCAAGGTCCACCACTCGACTTAATTATATATTTCGGAGGGATACCCAAGTCCGGCTGAAGGGATCGGTCTTGAAAACCGACAGGGGAGTCAAATCCCGCAGGGGTTCGAATCCCCTTCCCTCCTCCATTTTTTATTATTATCGCGGGGTGGAGCAGTCCGGTAGCTCGTCGGGCTCATAACCCGAAGGTCACAGGTTCAAATCCTGTCCCCGCAATCGTTGGTCCGGTAGTTCAGTTGGTTAGAATGCCTGCCTGTCACGCAGGAGGTCGCGGGTTCGAGTCCCGTCCGGACCGCCATTTTTTTAAAAAGGCTCAGTAGCTCAGTTGGTAGAGCAAAGGACTGAAAATCCTTGTGTCGGCGGTTCGATTCCGTCCTGAGCCACCATTTATAATATTGGCGGCTATGGCGAAGTGGTTAACGCATCGGATTGTGGCTCCGACACTCGTGGGTTCGATTCCCATTAGTCGCCCCATCTGATTTAATTTACTAGCTTCGCGGGTGTAGTTTAATGGTAAAACCTCAGCCTTCCAAGCTGATGTCGTGGGTTCGATTCCCATCACCCGCTCCATTATATATAATGGGCCTGTAGCTCAGCTGGTTAGAGCGCACGCCTGATAAGCGTGAGGTCGATGGTTCGAGTCCATTCAGGCCCATTAGTTTATTCCGCAGTAGCTCAGTGGTAGAGCAATCGGCTGTTAACCGATCGGTCGCAAGTTCGAGTCTTGCCTGCGGAGCCATATTCATTTGGGGAAGTACTCAAGAGGCTGAAGAGGCGCCCCTGCTAAGGGTGTAGGTCGGGTAACCGGCGCGAGGGTTCAAATCCCTCCTTCTCCGCCAGTTTGGCCCCTTGGTCAAGCGGTTAAGACACCGCCCTTTCACGGCGGTAACACGGGTTCGAATCCCGTAGGGGTCATCAATTTAAAAAACGCTTTAAGGAATTGTAATAATTCCTTAAAGCGTTTTTTTGTTTCATATTATTAAATTCATAAAAACTTTACATGATTAAGATTGTTATTTAAATAGGAATTAGAGAATATAGTAATAGTTGGTCTTTCGAAGATGGCTTTTCTTGTGATGGAAGTAAGATTAATAGAATATTAATTTTAAAAAAACAGACAAATAGAAGAGACGATTTTTATGAGTAACGAAGGGAGAATTATATACTTAGCATACATAATAAAAACTTAACTTCACGAAAGATGCCCCTATTAGTTGCAAACACTAATTAACGGCTAGGTAGCACCCTGGCCTTTTATCCCTTCTTTAATTCCTCAAAAGAATGTAATGTTTTTAGAGTTTTTGTCGAACGTATGGTAATTCTTTTGAGATTATTTTATGATATTCCCTGTTGTGTTAGTGAAAATAAACTTACGCAGGGGAGATGTAATGGTATCTACTCAATTAAGTTTAGAAGACTTATCCGTTCAAATTAATGATATGCGTAAGTTACTGATAGCCGCTGGTTTAAAAAAGGGATTCACAGATAGTGAAACTCTTAAATATAGCGAAGAACTGGACAAGTTAATTATGCAATTTCAATTACAAAGATGCCTTTATTTTTAATTGGAAAAATAGATTTAAATAATTAATAAAATGAAGGAAGGAAATTTATCATTTATACAGAATACTAAAACTATTAGAAAAATACGGAATTATTCGAAATTTCCTCTTTTTCCACTTCATCAAGAATACATAACAAAAGGGTGTGGACCATGTCATCGAATTCATTTTATCCAAGCGATTTTGATCTTCATTTGTTTCATGAAGGAAATTTATTTAAAGCTTACAATTTATTTGGAGCACACGTTCGAAATGGAAAGACTGTTTTTGTTTTATGGGCGCCAAATGCAAAAAAAGTACGGGTAATAGGCGATTTTAACGAATGGAATGGACATACAGCAGAAATGAAGCGAACAACAAACGAAGGTGTGTGGTTTCTTGAGTTGCCAGAAAACCTAGAAGGATCTCTTTATAAGTATGAAATTGTTTCAGAAAGCGGAAGAGTAATTCATAAAACGGATCCATTTGCCTTTATGACGGAGTTACGTCCCAGAACAGCAGGTATTGTACATACACTTGACGGGTACATATGGCACGATGAAAAATGGCGCAGCCATCATCGTCCTTCTCATATATATGAAGAACCACTGGCTATATATGAAATGCATTTAGGTACATGGAAGAAAAAAGGTAAAGGAGAAGATGATCTTTATACGTATCGTGAATTAGCGGATATGCTGATCCCTCACGTAAAAGAGCAGGGTTTTACACATATTGAGGTAATGCCGGTCACAGAACATCCATTTGACCGTTCCTGGGGTTATCAAAGTACCGGCTATTTTGCAGCGACACGCCGATATGGAACACCCGAAGATTTTATGTACTTCGTCGATGAATGTCATCGCTATGGTCTTGGCGTTATTATGGACTGGGTGCCAGGTCATTTTTGTAAAGATTCGCATGGACTTCATAATTTCGATGGCGGATTTAGCTACGAATATGAAAACAATTGGGATCGTGAAAATTATGTATGGGGAACAGCAAATTTTGATTTGAGCAAAACGGAAGTGCATAGCTTTTTAATTTCAAATGCGCTTTTCTGGATGGATTATTATCATATAGACGGTTTTCGTGTCGATGCGGTATCAAATATTTTTTATTGGCCTAATCGGGATGGATTGGAACCAAATCCGCACGGTGTTTCTTTTTTACAGAAATTAAATAAAGCAGTGTTTGCATTTAAACCAGAAGCACTTATGATCGCGGAAGATTCAAGTGACTGGCCGCAAGTTACAGCCCCGGTACATCAAGGCGGCATTGGATTTAATTATAAGTGGAATATGGGCTGGATGAATGATGTACTTGATTACATGGAGACACACTGGAATGAACGTTCAGATAAGCATCATCTGATGACATTTTCCCTCATGTATGCATATTCGGAAAACTATATTTTACCTTTTTCACATGATGAAGTCGTTCATGGGAAAAAATCATTGCTTGATAAAATGCCAGGAGATTATTGGCAAAAATTTGCGCAGCTTAGGCTCTTGCACATGTTCATGATGGCGCATCCTGGTAAAAAACTGTTGTTCATGGGTACGGAGATAGCTCCTTTTTCCGAGTGGAAAGACCTTGAAGAAGTAGACTGGCACTTGATGGATTACGATATGCATCGCAGCTTTAATGATTATTTTAAACAGCTTATGCATGTATATAAAACAGTTCCTTCTTTATATGAATTGGACCATAGTCCAGATGGATTTCAATGGATTGATGTACACAATCAAGATCAAAGTGTTTTTTCCTTTGTACGAAAAGATAAAGAAGGAAATGCAGTTGTTGCCGTTTGTAATTTTGGAGATTACGGATACAGTGATTATAAAATAGGCGTACCTGAAATAGGTACCTATGAAGAACTATTAAACAGCGATGAAGCGGCTTTCGGCGGCTCAAACCAAGTGAATAATAAGAAGATTGAAGCGGTTGCGGAGGTAATGCATGGACAGCCTGCTTATGTCGATATAAATTTACCACCATTTGGCGCAGTATACTTACGACGTATAGAAGAAGATAAGGGGAGGAACTAATATGGCAAAACAAAAATGTGTAGCGATGCTTCTTGCTGGAGGGAAAGGCAGTCGTTTAAAAGAATTGACGGAGAACTTGGCAAAACCAGCTGTACCATATGGTGGAAAGTATCGTATTATTGATTTCCCACTTTCTAATTGTGCAAATTCTGGTATTCATACGGTCGGCGTACTGACTCAGTATCAACCGCTCGTCTTAAACTCATATATCGGTATTGGCAGCGCATGGGATCTGGACCGGAGAAGTGGCGGTGTGACGGTTTTACCTCCGTATAGTGAGTCATCGGAAGTGAAATGGTATTCTGGTACAGCAAGTGCGATATATCAAAACTTAAATTATATTAAACAGTATGATCCTGAGTATGTACTTATTCTGTCCGGAGATCATATTTATAAAATGAATTATGATATTATGCTAGATTATCACATTGAAAAACAGGCAGATGTGACTATATCGGTTATTGAAGTGCCATGGGTTGAAGCAAGCCGTTTTGGCATCATGAAAACGGATGAATCTTTCAATGTGACACGCTTTGATGAAAAACCAGAAAAGCCGGAAAGCAACCTAGCTTCAATGGGTATTTACATTTTTAAATGGTCGGTACTGAGCAAATATTTAGAAATGGATGAAAGTAATCCAGATTCATCGAACG